>Ga0123354_10007080_pt1 | contig 16787 bp, 10 predicted proteins | sample TergutLab28metaG_2_FD_97872 | JGI IMG/M metagenome (GOLD analysis project Ga0123354, IMG submission 97872) | Labiotermes labralis P4 segment gut microbial communities from Petit-Saut dam, French Guiana - Lab288 P4 | ecosystem: Host-associated > Arthropoda: Insects > Digestive system > Gut ...
AGGGGGCAAGGCAGAAGGGTGACGGAATGTGTGGTCCGGGACAGGTGGGGGGGGCAGGGGGTGGGGGGAGAGGGCAGGGGAAAATAAAAGCGGGGGGTTGGAGGGGGGGGGGGGGGGGGGGGGGGGGGAATGCAAACAGCTGTTTCTATTTTGCGTAGAGTTAAAAACACTCTCCGTTATAAAAACCAGTCAGTTAACACTGTACAGGGAATTTTGATATTTTGCTGACCGTGCATCAGCGTATAATCTTAGCAGTTGACCAACTTAATGCACAAATTCTTGTTTTACAATAAGTTTATTGTATTCCTCTACATGTTTCGAGCACTCTTGTGCTCATCATCACGAGGTCAAATTGTATTATACAGCATCTTATATCGTCACACTGTAGGTTGCCGTCCGGTGCGCAGGTTGAAAGAGGACTGTAGGTGGCCGTCCGGTGCACAGGTTGAGAGAGGACTAGTCCTCTCTCAACCTGCGCACCGGACGGCCACCTACAGTGTGTGACGATGCCACATGCTATATAATACAATTTGACCTGAGCACCGGACGGCCACCTACAATGTGTGACAATACCAGGTGCTATATAATACAATTTGATTCTTCTGATGATGAGCACAGCGGTGCTCGAAACATGTAGAGGAATATAATAAACTTATTGCAAAACAAGAATTTGTGCATTAAGTTAGTCAACTGCTAAGATTATACTGTACAGGGAAATAATCAAATAACTGTTCTCAGATCCACACAAAACACATAAATATTCAGTCCGTACCGCGCAATATACACACTTCGTCTCGGTTATAAAAACCAGTAAGTTAACACTGTACAGGGAAATACGCTGTTTATTCTCAGATCCACACAAAACACATATATACACTGAGTGGGCAGAACGTAAAATTTGTGAATGTTAAACCCGATGGCGCATAAAGCAACCGCAGGGCTTTAGTGGGTTAAACACAAACTGTCCTGACCACACTGCAAATGATACCAAATCTTGACATTAAGTACAACCTGCTCTGTTCCCTTACGAGACTTACGAATGTTACCAGTCAGTACGACTGCAAAGTCGAAATGCAAACATATCGGTAGTTTCTGAATGCGATATAAATTATCGTTCATAGTCTTCTACAATAGCATGACAAAATTAACTGATTAATTTGTGTGCCATTTATTCTGTAAAGTTTCAGCTACTGTTGGTAATAACGTACGGAAAGCTACCCAATCCGCAGTAAATAGTGCGGACTTCACCCAGTTTCAAATAACATGGACAAGCCGCTTGTTTTTCTATGTTCAATCGAAGTGTCTGCATCTAAACTAACCACCTGATCACCTCAGTTCCGAACAAGCTTGTCACACACCTGCCACTGACTCAGTTGACCTGTCACAGTGCAACACGCAAGTCAGAATATTACAATTTCTTTACAGCACGGTGTGGTTACAACCAGCCAAAGCAAACCAAATCCAGCTAACCACTGAAACAAAACTCAACCAACCAACCCAACAACATAACAACGCAACAAAATCCTGCACAACACAACCCAACATAGACACCCAAGTCCATGCAGCATAATCTGTCTTCCGAACTGAAGACATCTACCGCATTTCATTCAAACCGTAGCTTCACCACTGAAGGCACATCAGCCCGCCATGGGGCAAACTGAAACCAGTACACACCCTCCAACCCTAATTTAAGATCCATTTTAATAGTATCCACCGTTCGAAAGGGTCTTGTCCACCGAGGTATTCCGCCGTTGGTAACATAAATCCCTTCCATATTCCTCTATTAAACACAACAAAGAAAGTTCAATTTTCTATTCATATGCATTTTCTTTTTTTGCTGTTGAAGTCATATCCTTTGCTGTTTTTTGTTTTGCTTTACGCCGGTGTTCTGTGGTATGACGCCGTGTCACTGGTAATGTCACCAACGTTTCAGAGCTCACTGCCTCCACCTTCCAGGCCAGACCACGGCGTCATCCCAGCAGACTTAAATATCCACCAGCACAGCTGTGAGGCCCTCAGATCTCACATTGCCTTACTTTATCCAATCTACTCCATCTCTATCTTCTTCTCTTGCCATTCTACGCGCAGTTTCACATTTGTTCCCATCTTCCGGCTACGTCTTCCAACTTCCTCACCTTCTCCACGCAGCAAGTTCTTCGGAAGCTGGAGGCATGACTTTTCCACACACGATAGTAACAGTATACCAGACAACACGGCGTCACTTTCATCGTCACTGCCGTGGGAACTTTCACGTCTCACTTAACGTCCTTAACTTAGGCAGCAATCGGCTCCTTACGGCCAATCTTCAGCAAGCTCGTACAAATACTGACATCCCGTCGCTGCGACAAGCTCAAGCCAATCCTGATATCCTATTGCTATGCCAAGCTCAAACCAAATCCTGTTATCCTATTGCTGCGCCAAGCTCAAAACAATCCTGATATCCTATTGTGCGCCAAGCTCAAACCAATCCTGTTATCCTATTGTGTGCCAAGCTCAAACCAATCCTGTTATCCTATTGTGCGCCAAGCTCAAACCAACCCTGTTATCCTAATGTGCGCCAAGCTCATACCAATCCTGATATCCTATTGTTAGCCAAGCTCAAACCAATCCTGTTATCCTATTGCTGCGCCAAGCTCAAAACAATCCTGACATCCTATTGTGCGCCAAGCTCAAACCAATCCTGTTATCCTATTGTGCGCCAAGCTCAAACCAATCCTGTTATCCTAATGTGCGCCAAGCTCAAACCAACCCTGATGTCTTATTGTTCGCCAAGCTCAAACCAACCCTGATATCTTATGGTGCGCCAAACTCAAACCAATCCTGATATCCTATTGTGCGCCAAGCTCAAACCAATCCCGATATCCTATTGTTCGCCAAGCTCAAACCAATCCTGATATCCTATTGCTACGCCAAGCTCAAACCAATCCTGATATCCTATTGCTGCGCCAAGCTCAAACCAATCCTGTTATCCTGTTTCTGCGCCAAGCTCAAACCAATCCTGTTATCCTATTGCTGCGCCAAGTTCAAACCAATCATGTTATCCTATTGCTGCGCCAAGCTCAAACCAATCATGTTATCCTACTGCTGCGCCAACTCAAACCAATCCTGTTATCCTATTGTGCGCTAAGCTCAAACCAATCCTGATATCCTATTGTGCGCTAAGCTCAAACCAATCCTGATATCCTATTGCTGCGCCAAGCTCATACCAGTATTGATGTCCTGTTTCTTGAGCAACGTCCTACACATCCTGATACACCACTATTTCCTAAGCATGTTCACACAAATCCTCTGATTCCCTGTTTCTTTACATATATGCTTCCCTTTTGGCGAGTTTCCTTTCTCTGACATTCTCGGACGATTTGAACCAGTTTCGAATTACCTTTGAGACTCAATAGAAAACATGTAACGACGCCGTCTGGTGGAAACCCAAGTTTTGTTGACTTACTTATTGACCGGTGTATTCTTTCGGCTCAAGTTTGTTGGGTTCACGAACATATTTGCGAGAAATGCTTGACAAAGCACTTACTCAGTTTTTTTATAACAACATTCATTTAGTTTCGGGGGAAGGCCCATGCTGTTACCAGCTGAAAGGCCCATGCTGTTACCAGCTCTACGACAAACACCAACAGCAGCATACAACGTGTTTGGGACAGCAACCGTATTATAATCCTGCTACATACTTTGGCCAGGCCTAACTATAATCATATGTAAAATCAAAAGCTATTGCCGTACGTCAGCTACCTACTACAAAGTGTCACTGTACATAACTATATCGACAAACAAGGCTCACAAGACCCCACAACCCCAGTGTCGGCCAACTAGCCCACACGCAACCAACAAAGACCAGCAACGTCCACGCAAACTACACAGCGACATTCCATACACATTTTATTCTAGCTGTGCCGTGCAGTAAGCGCATTGCAAGAACACAACTCACACGGAAACCTAAAATTCCACACCAGACTACTTATCCACGCCCCTACACGGTCATAAACGACTCTGGTATTGAAACGCAGTAAGCTCTCACCCCTTGCAAATGAGTATGACAACAACCGATCCTTACAAATCGTTTTCTCTCCATGAACTATGATCTGACAGAAAGGTCGAAACATGGCACCGTACTAATAATAAAGTGTCGTCAAAACAAACCCCACTGCCAGATGCCAGTATCTAAAGTGTCACTCTAGGCCCAAACTAAAATCCGAGGAATTTCTACTGTCTTCAAATTTTGTCGGAAACAATCCGTGTGTTCAGAACTACGTCGACTCACCTAGCTCTTGGACGTTTCATCGCACAAGTTAAACACGTAAAAAGCGTTCATCTATCGACGCATTTACGTCACTGTTGAACACCTCTGATCTCAAGGCCAACATCAATATCCTTTGGAACCTACGAACACAACACCAGCCATGCATACATTCCTACCGCTACGTGGAAACACGTTCCCACAAACGTCAGCACAAACTGCCCAGCTCTGTCGTCACTGTAAACATGTTTATAATAATGGGCTGAAACCAAACTGGGTTTCGAAGGAAATGACCAAAAACAAGCACACGATGCCTGAGAATATCGAATGAAGACACTTCCTACAACTGTTTCTATGCGCCGCGCTGCTGCGACGCCGTGTCGTTCAGCGTCTTCACAGACTTCCTAACCCAACGTGCAGACACCAACAGACAGACTGCGAAGCGAATGTTGTCCACCCTGTCCACAGTACCGTTGTCTGTCCACTTCCAAAAGTCCGGTGATCGTGTGGGCTGTAACGCTTGTAACCAAGCGACATGCTGCACCTCTCACTCTTACCACTCAATATTGCCTTACTGGCGTCTGGCAGGACGAGGTACGTGGCAGGTCTGACTGTCGTCCTTCTCCATCACAAACATAACTGCATTTCCTAAAGTGCTACAACAATTCTGTAAGTGCACACTCCATCTATTTTGCATCCAGTTTCACACAATTCAGTGCATAAAGTACATGTCAAAAACGGAATAACTTTTTCCTGGTCATCTGCTGCAGGATATACGCCATCCAAGCTTGTCCCATCTTTTCCGTGGCCGACCTACATTTCTTCCGCCGGTTGGTGCTCGGACAGGCGCTGTCTTTCGTACACGCAAATCCGTCCAAACTATATATGTGAAACATCGTTAAATAACCACAGATCTACATAGGAATGAAGATGTTTCAACTGCTAAATTACTAAAAAGGTAAGTTTCCTGGAATTAAAAGTCACCCAGCCAAGCAACTGAAGTCAATTTAATTTTCCTTAGACTATCCAGGGTTCATCTACCGACCGCACCAATAACACAAAACGCACGATCCAATCGCAGCAGCATGACAATGAATACTGAATCTGGAGGGATGTGGAAGGAAACGGTCGTGACAACTAAATACTGTACTATCCTGGCTGCCTAGGCAACACTGCTTACCAGTGACGTACTAAGCGGCCCTCGCATGATAGGAGCAATCGCTACACATACATTACAAACGTAGGCCTACAGTGCACGGTACAAACACTCATGACGGCCCAGAGAGGGAGTAGAGGTACAGACCTCCTCTTTCTTTAACCTCGGCGCTAGATGGGGATGGGCGGTTAACGCCACGCCCCAGCCGTTTACCCCCGAAATGACCCGGTACCTACCCACCGGGATTCGATCCACGGACCATCCAGCCAGTAGCTATCCCGGCCCATCGGAATAAATACAGTGTGGGGAAAAATGTAGTGTCATAGTATCTGGTACATATCATTGCCACTGGGTTTTAGACGCTTCATGATTTCCTGTGACACCCACACCATTACATTGCGCCGTTCCGTCTCTTAGAGGAAGTTCTCTGCTGTCGTCTTAATAGCAACTGTCAAAAGACAATCCCGAAAGTTATCTCACTGACTGGATCCCCCCCCCCCTCCAAAGAACCAACCAAACAACAAGCAAGAGATTGCAACCACGTGCTGTAGGCAGGCCACAAATACAGCTGGTATTATGCATCCTTCAGAGCAGACACAACTGCTCCCATTACCAATCAGCCTGCCACACTGACACTACATAAAGTGACGCAAGGGACAGTGTCTACATCATATCTGAGGTTCTCACGGTGGGGCGCACGAAAGTTACGGCCTTATGCAATGTGACGCCATGGGTCTTGGATGCTGTCCTCCTGCTAACATTATACAGCGTCGGTGACAGAAGAATGAATACGCAGCAGTGGCAGAATGATAATGACAGAGGAATACCGAAGTACTCAGAGAAACACCTGGGCCAAACACAGGTGCTAACGGTTTTGAAAATCTGCTGTCTACATATTCCACCCTGCCGATAGAGGCAAAAGAGTCCTTCGAAATTAAACGGCGCCCAATCCCACACGACCGCAATCGGCAGCTTCCACCGTGTACCCTACAGTACTACCAACAGGCACGTGTGACGCTTATGCAGGAAGAGAGCAAAACAGTAAGCACGGATCGATGAGCTGCAGCTCAGCTCTATGACAAGCCATCAATAAAAGTGATGGCAATTCGTAAGCAAATTAGTTACATACGTGTGTGTGTGTGTGTGTGTATCAGCAACAGCATAGGAAATGATCAAAGAACATGCTAACGGTTTGTTCCGCGTAATGAACCCACCGCTGGGCTCTATTGCTGCGAGCTAATAATAATAATAATAATAATAATAATAATATGTTGAGTCTCCCGTACGCAATACCAAAAGCTGCCACTTCTAGCACAAGGTTTTCTACGGCGCGTGCCTTACATTAAGCCTTACGACCTGCACCACTCACAGTAAGGTATTAGCCCACAGGGCAGGCCATCATTAAAGTTCTAAAACAAAGCCTTCCTTCCCCGTCCATAAACCAGTGACATGACTGTTAGCAAAAACATGCAGTACAAACGCATTACGTTACAAGACGCACTCTGTTCGCCCACCTTCATTTCTTTACATATAAAACACCGGAAGTGCCAGTTCTGCCTCCGGGACATGGCCGATTCCTTGCCAGTTGGCACAGTGATCCCTTCCAATTAAGCCGAAACATGCAGCCACATTACCCCATCCCACTTAAATAAGGGTGCTGTATTACAATAATTTATAGTTTTTTATATGCCCCTTACAGCGATAATTAAAACATTCAGATTATGCATGCCATTACAAAATTGAAATGGAAATGGCGGTATGGCAACACTGCGAGCAACGAACAGAGAAAATCGAAAGGAACAATTGGAGCTACCAGCTGTCACTCGCTGGGCAGGCACACTACACATGTCAACACTACCTGGGCAAATGAACATGACAACACTAACTGGGTACACTGCACGTCAACAACACCTAGCGACACTGCACATGACAACACTAACTGGGCACACTGCACGTGCCAACAACAACTGGGCACAGTGCACATTTCAAATGCAAGTGTAAACACTAACTGGGCATATTACACATGTGAACACTAGCTGGGAATATTGCACGTGTCAACACTGTCTGGGCATATTAAATGTGTAAATGCTGCCTGGGGAAATTACACGTGTGAACACTGGTTTCGAATACTGCACGTGTAAACACTGCCTGGGCGTATTACACGTGTGAACACTAACTGGGAATATTGCACGTGTCAACACTGCCTGGGCATATTAAACGTGTAAACGCTGCCTGGGTAAATTACATGTGTGAACACTAGCTGGGAATACTGCACGTGTAAACACTGCCTTGGCATATTACACGTGTGAACATTACCTGGGAATACTGCACGTGTCAACACTGCCTGGGCATATTACACGTGTAAACGCTGCCTGGGCAAATTGCACGTGTGAACACTAGCTGGGAATATTGCACGTGTAAACACTTCCTGGGCATATTACACGTGTGAACATCAGCTGGGAATACTGCACGTGTAAACAATGAATGGGCATATTACACACGTAAAAACCAAGAGCATACTGCGCATTTCGATTTAGTAAGCAGTTTGAACAGATACACGCGTTTCTGTGCGCTGCAGTGTCATTTGGCACACAGAGCGAGCTGCAGTATAGCGCCATTCATTCTTAACCTCAGCACTAGATGGAGTGGTCGGTCTCACACACCGACCGCCTTTACCCCGACGAAAGCCTCAGAGCACCCCAACAGAAGGCTAAGTTGCCCCTGGGGCCGGTATGCAATTTCTTTGGGGGGGGGGGGAAGAAGCCTCCTGCCCCTGCCCGGAATGAAACAATTTTTCGGACGTTCGATCCGTCGCCCAGTTACTATACCGACCGAGCCATCCCAGCCGGCGCCCTCACATCGGCAGAGAACATGTGTCGCCTCCGTTGCAGGAGCAAGTGTTTAATGCTGCTTACATAAACACTACCGATTTTCGAAATCATACTAGCTTCAGAAACAATCTGTGGTCGAACTGCAGCGTTCCAATGTAAAGCAAACGGTACACACAGCTACCACTGTTTTAAAGGGTTAGCATTCAAAAAGCCAATAACTCGCCCACACAGTCTATGTTTTTTTTTCGGGGGGGGGGCTCTCAGAACAAACAGCAATTATTTCCCTATACAGCATTAAGCGACTGGTTTTTATAACGGAAAAAGACTTGTTTACTGAGCGGTACGGACAGAATCCTTACAAATAATTCAGTTTAATTTTCGTCTTTCCACCAATGCTCCATACTTCACCTACGTGTTGCTCATACCAGAAAGGCAAATAGGTGAAGCCTGAGAACCTCCCAAAAAGCAATGCCCTTTCGAAAATCAAGGAACACTGGACAGAAAAGTACTTTCACTGTTTTCGTCTTTAAAGAGTTACTCACATTATCACTCCATTGTCCCCCACGTGGGCACACAAGTGTAGTGTACCGTAGTGTCCGTATGAACGCAAGCAACCTCTCGTCAGAGTTCAAGGCCCCCTCTCACGTCTTCCCATTCATTTACACGCGTGCAAGCAAGCGTACGGGATATGATAACGTTCTAAAAACCTGCCTTACGAACTTTCCTCAGCACCAGGTGGGTGACGCAACACCAGCATCGCGCAACGGGGAACAATGCTGCGCTTCGAATGCTGCAAACAAACACTCTCTTTCCCGACATTACGTGAGTATATAGCAGCACACAATTACATGACCACTTCTGTCTTATGCACGCAGTTCTTTCGCTTCGTGCTTGACAGGAGACATTATCGGCCCGCAGGCCTCACAGCCTGCCCTTGAACTTCATTTGGTTAAGCAAGTGCGTTGGTCAATGACGCTGTCAACTGCTGTGATCATACGGCATCGGTAATAGATCGATGAGCATGGAGCACTGGTGTAGCGATACTGACAGAGAAAACTCAAATCTCCGAGAAAAACTTGTCCCAGTGTCACTCTGAGTTGCCTGGGATAGCGCAGTTGGTACAGTGACTGGCTACAGGTTGGACGGTCCGTGGATCGAATGCCGATGGTGTCGAGATTTTCCGCGCCTGTCCAGACCGCCCCTGGGGGCCGCCCAGCCTCCTGTACAATGGGTGCCGCGTCTCTTTCCCGTGGTAAAGCGGCTGGGGTGTGGGGTTGACCACCCACCTCTCGAGGTGTACCTCAAATCCCGCTCTGGGTCTTCATGGCCTGTTTTAGGGTGCATTTTATCTCTAATTTCACAGCCACTGTGCAACCGACGACTGTCCCGGCTAGCCTGCGCGTGGCACGGCACAAAATGCAAGTAGTAAACCAGTTTCACGTCCCTCTTGAAACCCTAACAGCCCTCAGCTAATCAGACATTTCCCTGCAATATACAGCAGCCGCAAACACGTTCATTGCCGTGGTCACAAAACTCCACCGCTGGTCCCCATTCGCAGCCAGATGAATTCAGCTCATCCTCCTTGGTTTGATCGCCCCAATATCCGGTGAGAAGTAAAAATTATAAATGTCAGCATGCAATTGGCACAGCACACAAAATTCATGTCCTACAAATTCTGTTAACGGTACAGACAAATGAAAATCGTCAAATACGACAACCCTACAGTACAATGTATGCCGGCCTATATGAGCCCCGTCTGGCAGCGCACGCATCTCACTTCACATGAATGACAAGCACCCATTCACGTGACGTGAACTGCATAACCACGATTATGCTTCATTTCTGCGCTCAAGTTATTTTAAAAACCTTTAAACAAAAAAGGTTCTCAAAGAGCTGCTCTAACAGAATTCCGCCACCGGCAGATCATCACACGGTAGATACAAACAGTTCAGCGACTCTATTTTTAAACGCTTTGAAATCCGTTTAACTGCGGAAGGCAAAAGAGGAAGAGATTAATAGGCAAAAAACAAGAATGCAACAAAAGATCGTTTGAAGAGATTCTCTTTATATATGTAAAAATGTATCCTATACTGCCGGGGGACACGTGTTACAGCCGTGGTGATGCACCTAACAGTTAAACGGTGTACAAACGCACAATTCAGCGCACAACGACGGCACAACATAGAGAGCTGCAAAAAATCGCAGGACGGGTACTGCAACGGCGAATTGTTAACGTGTGGCACAGCACGACATACACAACATTGTTACGGCATAGCAACCAGGCGAAGCCAACGAACACACGTCGAAACGCGCCGCTGCATCCAATTCACGACATGACGAAGGGAATGGCAACATGGACAGACAGCGGCAACTGAAGACATCTGCGACATGCACCAGCAGGACCATTTGAAGAAATTCGCTGCATTAAACATTGGCTATACAGGGTCTTCATGTTGCAATACTGCCAACACGCTTGTAAAACCAGCCAGCCGTCGTGGCATACTTCAGCGCTTGCACAATGTCATCCAGTAAAACTCCCGTATTTGCAATCATAATTAATTACAATGGATATCCGGATAGGCGATTCGGTTCAAATAATTTAGTTAATAATATTTAGTAGTATTTTAATATACGTGGCGAACAAATGCATTCTGGAAGGCCTCTGGACATGAACCTAGTATGAACATAGAGACGCTGATGACGACGTCGTGCAGTTGGAAACGCCAATGTCCAGCCAGTTTAGGTCAATAGACATCCAGTGCTAGCAGGTCCTAACAGACGGGGCCTATATGCTGTTTGTGACAAAACCGTCCAGGACAACGGAGGCGACGGAATCCGTCGTCAAGGTCAAAGGCCTAATCGTTTCCAAGAACGTGTCAAAGCCAAGAAATAACATGAGTAACCTTAAAAGGCATTTTTAGCACAACAGTTCATTTCTAATCACATAACAACACTCTTACAAAGCATAAGATACAACGAAAGCTTGAAGGCAGTCCCACTCCATAAACTGTCCGCTGAGACGTCCATATATTGAAATCACAACTCAGTATTTCGGTTGTTCAACAATTATGCAACATGTTCCAGCCTACATCACCATCACCGGGCAATACAGTTATAAAACATATCCAGCAACGAGGAGTGCGATATCACTGTTGACAGTAGAATGAGATCCCATTCTTTACAGTGGAGTAAACAAGATTTTACGAAACACGAACATTTTCTGACGTCACTTGTCTTCTAACGTATTCATCTTTCATTACAGTATACAATACATCATGTCAGGAAACTGCACCTGGTGGTACTCTTGCCCGCAAGCTGTGTATATTCCACGTAACAAGGTTTTACACTAAAGTTGTGAGGCGGTCTTTCGTGTTGAGGTTATCTGCTTCTAGCGCAATATTTGTGGAAATTACAAACTGAAAGACAAAACAAAACTAAGTGCAGTATAAACTACTGATTATTATTAACATGTACACACACAATGTTAAACGTGAAGATTCTTACAGCTCAAGATTCCTGGATTTTAATATTACTTTAGAAGTGTTCTGTTTTTTAGGTATCAAAATCTGAAATATAAATAATAAACTCCATTAATACTTTCAATGAGCACCTGGGATTTCTTACAGTAATGTCAAACTATAAATACGGTACTCAAACTTAGGATGTCGCCTGGACGATCGCATATGTAGATGGATGTGCGCAGACTGGCGCAGGCGCAGTAATGATTGTATGTAACAGCACGACAGCATACAAGCTTTCCTCATGTATGACAGAATATGACCGAGCTGCTGAGAGTGATCTGCGCAACAGAACGTGTGCAAGGGACGCGGACAGTCCAGCCACGTGGTCTCACATCGATTCGTCGAAGCCGATCACGAACGGTCGAGAACAATGGTATTAAAATGTGATGCGACGTAAGGCTGAAATCCCGAATACCGAGACTACAGTACTTCCATACTGCACCGCTCTCTAATCTTACACATCTACTGATAGCCTACATTACTGTCGTTCTATTTTAACTAATTCTGTGAACGGCTTACTGTTTCAGGCACTCGCTCTTCTCGAATGTTCTGCTGCGATGACTGGCAGTTGACCAGAAATAATAACCTACGCCGCACATCCCAGCAGGACGAAAGCCTGAACTACATCACGGCGTAACGCTGAGATCTCGTACAAGTTATGACGTTAGTACACATTAGCAGTAGGTTAACGTGTTCCTACAGCAGCACTCGCGTTCCACTGTCGATATATTTAACGCTCGAAGTCAATTCTAATTACCTCACGGAACTCTTGACACATCCTGTTCCCCACGTCACCTGCCACCCAGATGACAAATCATTCTCAGCCGTGACTATATTAACGGCCTTACTGGCCCGAACACTACGAACCGCCGCCGGCTTGCTCCCAGGGCGCTGTGCGGTTCCATCAAACAGCCATCAATTTCACCGTGCACGTGCTAATTGTAGCAGTCAAGGGACGTCATGGTAAAGGCAGCCCGTCTATGCACCCGAACGGCCGTGTTCAGTGGCACAACACGGGTAAAACATCCCGACGCATATCCTGCGAAGTCACAAGATTTCGGGGAACACGATTAGCAGTCAGCAAGTTCCAATGGACTTGCTGAATACGGAAACTGGGAACAGAGACAACCAATTCACAGACACGCCCTTTGGCAAGCGGATCAACAAGGCATGTCTTACGGCTTCCAAAAAAGGAAGTCCATAGGCAACGTTCTTGACTGGGACTGCATTTATCTTAATACAAACGGCACATCATCAAAGCACATGTAACATGCGGTGCTTGCGAAAAATGTTTCACGAGGTTCCTGACTGGGAAGAGATACCACCAATCGAACATGACTAATGCCCCTAAAGATACCATCTTTCATACATGGCTAACGCCTCTAAGTTAGCATCATTCGAAAAAGGCTAATGCCCCTAAAAGCAAACGGCTGAAGAACACAAAACGTTACCAGACTTCTCAATTCATAGGCCAAACACTCAGTATCCTATGCGTCGTGTGTAAGCGTACAACGAACGCAACGGGTGCGATTCATCATGCACTTCACAAGTAGTGAAACCCAAGCACTGTGCATCACCTGTTGCCACTACCAGTCGGTCCGTACTTACAGGCCAATGAATCCAGGACAAGCCCAAGTGTTAACTGGGGGCGGAGAATTGCGCGAAGCGCGAGTCGACGTCCCCCTCTCTGTTAGCCATTCCTGCGTGTGACCGCATTGCTGGGCTCAGTAAGACACCTAAACTCTAAAAGGGGAATATGTAAGCACCAACGATTTGAAGTCAAGTTGAGGATTGACTGGTTGTGCCAAAGACTAGGGCCTAAGTTGCCCTGGACTAAGAATGGGAGGAATAAGATTTGGTTGGTTCGCTGTCTGGTTTCCGAGCCCAGACTGGCTGTCACATAATGGAGTTATGGGAAGTTGTCAGGCGCTCAGGTGAAGCCGCCGGGCCTGGGGGAGGGGAGTGCGGGCCGTGCCCCGACTTTGCACTGAATACCCTGGCATTTGCCTTATAACTGAGGAAAATCACGGAAAACCTCGGTCAGGGTAACCGAATGGCGCTCGGCTGTTCAGCGCCGAACGCGATTCGTTTTGTCGACTTACCCATCGCGGGCGATGGCCTCGATTGGCCTGCTGTCCACTACCGCCCTTGGCTTTCGCGTCAGGCGACGGGGTCAACCCTAGGTCAGCTTATGTATCTGCCGAGTTGCTGTACTAGGAGGTTCCCCACATCAGCTAACTTTGAGTCAAAGCTCTTGGTCAGCGCTCAGATGTGTTCGGTAAACAGCGGAACGCCGAGATTCACGTGCAGCTGCCTGTTACTTACGTACCAAGGGGTACTAGGAGCGAGGCGAAGACACTTGGATTGTAACACCCGTAACATTCGGACAAGGGTGCGGGCAGCGGACCACCACGTGGGGCACGCATAGTCCATCAGAGGCCGGATGAGCTGCTTATATAGTAGAACTCCGTTCCTGGCCGATAGATCACTCTTCCTTTTCAGGAGAGGGCCCAGCATACCCATCCTTTGAGCAGTAATCATCCTGACCTGGTCAATGTGAGGCGACCAGTTGATTCGTGTATCTAGGGTCACTCCCAGATAACGAGTGGTGTCGACCAATTCGATTGGTTCCCCGAAGAGTGTACGACACGCGCGGAGATTATCGCGGTGCTCTTAGACACATTAATGCCGATTCTCCATTCACTCAACCACCGTTAAAGGCCGTTGAGGTATGACTACAGGTAGCTGAGAATCAGCGTCAGCTTGCGGGACGTGGCTATGATGGCCTTGTCGTCCACGTAGTGGGCCAACTCGACGTGGTGCGAGGGTGCGGGCATGTCGTTGACACACAGACTGAAGAGAACAGGGGAGATCTATCCACCCTGAGCTACCCGAGTCCGCATGCCTCAACGAGATGACATGGCCATCTGGAAGGACGCTTCGAATGTCCGATCCCTGAAGTAGAATGAGATTTATGGATTATATAAGATGGGAAGTTGAGGAGCGTTAGCTTGTAGAGGACGCCATGTATCCAGACGGTATCGAAGGCTTTCGCCACGTCAAGGAAAACTGCGCCGGTGAGCCTAATTTCGCCGAAATTCCTGGTTATTTTTTCAACAAGGCGGGCCAGTTGCAAGGACGTGCTATGTCTGCGTCTGAACCCAAATTGCTCGTTTCGCAGCAATCCGCGTTCGTTTACTATATGTAAGATCCTAGCCAGTAGGACCTTTTCAAATAATTTACCGCTCGTGTCCAAGAAACTAATGGGCCGATAGGAAGAGGACAGCGAAGGATCCTTCCCCGGTTTAAGGATAGAGATCACTTGAGCGTGCTTCCACGTTTGGGGAAAGTGATTGGTGCGGAGAACGGCGTTGAAGATACGGGCTAGGGAAACCGCTGGCTTGGGAAGGTGCTTCAATGCCCCGTTCGGTATATCGTTCGGGCCCGGAGCCTTGCTGACCTTGAGACCCTGATGTCTTCGTGAACCTCGTCAGGGGTGGTTAACTGGGGTTCGCTGGCCGGGCTTCAGAAGTAAGACCTCAGCTCCACGTCAACCGTATCAATAAATGCCGGGACCGAAGGATCAGTCACCGGCTGCAACAGATCCTCCATATTTTCTGCAAGGCCTTCTGCTTTCTCAGAGTCTGAGGGAGCGATTCACCCTGGGTTAGACAGGGGGGAAATGGAGTATGAACTCTTATCACCAGCTTAGTCATCCTCCACAACGACTGGTCTTCAGGATCGCGGGATTCGAGTGTTGCGCTCCACTCGTTGAGCCGGCGGGTCACCGACCTTTGCAGGCGGTTGACTTTGGCTTTCAGAGCGGGGTCCCTGGTGACCTGCCACTGCCTCCGCAGGCGTATCTCACCCTGAATGGCGGTCGGTATCGGAGGCCTTGGGTCGTCACGCGGGCGACACTTGGAAGTTGACGCTGCCAGAGTCTTCAGAATGGCGCCGACAATGTTCTCAACGCATGTGTCGATTGCCATCTCGTTGTCCAATTCCGGATCGAACGGAGTTAGTTCTTCCATGTGAGTTTCGAAGTTGACTCTGTCAGTGCGCCTGAAGTCAGGGCGATCCGGTGGGTGGTGAAGATGAGCGACACGAAGTGTCAACGAGAACCGGGAGGTGGTCCGAGTTTAGTGCGGAGCACGAAGTCAGATGCACCGGGAATGAGAGGTTCTTGGTTGTCACGATGTCCAGGACATCGGGAGTAACCCAGAGGTTGTATGGGTTGGTAGTTGGGGAGTCCGGTCCAAAGATCAGACAGGAGATCTCGTCGGAAAAATCACGTACGAGTTTTCCCCGTCTCGTGTTCAGCCGCGAGTTCCAATTCACGTGTTTGGCGTTGAGGTCTCCAGCCATCAATACCGGCAATCCCCCGCCGAAACAGGCGGTAAGGTCCGCTCCGATCAGTGGACATGAAGGCGAAAGGTAAGCCGCAAGGATTAAAACTGGTTTGCCGGCCAATGTGACTTGAATGGCAGTCCCCCCTCAAGTTGGTCTCAATTCAGAGACAAATATCGACACAGTGCTGGCTGAGAATATGCTCAAATTCAAGCTTCTCGCTGCGCACTCCGTCCGCATTCCAGCAGGCGAGGCACAGGGTTTTACATCGCCCTGTGCCTTCTAGGGCGTGTTGCCATATTCGGCTACAAAAAGAATGACGGTCTTCAGGAGTGCGCGAGGGCAAGCTGCCCCCATGGGGGGGGGGAAGAGATGGACGTGAGGATCCGACAAGTCAGCTCCACATATACATAGAGGGTTAGGTTATCGAGGAGATATGAGATATCCTCGAGTGGGAAAGTGGGACTTTGGGTGGGGACCACCAGGCTGGTTGTGGGTGTGGCGGCCGCGGTTTTCACACGCGCGGCTGCATTCTTCCAAGAAGCCCGTTTAGGGGCTACTGTAGATTTAAGATCAGGTTTCTTTAGGCCTGGCCGTCTCCCCCCCCCCCCCCCCCCCCCCCCGCGTTCCCCCCCCCCCCCCCCGCCCCCCCCCTCCCCGGGGGACCCACCCCCCTCCCCTCCCGA
>Ga0123354_10007081_pt1 | contig 16786 bp, 12 predicted proteins | sample TergutLab28metaG_2_FD_97872 | JGI IMG/M metagenome (GOLD analysis project Ga0123354, IMG submission 97872) | Labiotermes labralis P4 segment gut microbial communities from Petit-Saut dam, French Guiana - Lab288 P4 | ecosystem: Host-associated > Arthropoda: Insects > Digestive system > Gut ...
GTGTGTGTGTGTGTGTGTGTGTGTGTGCGTGTGTGTGTGTGTGTGTGTGTGCGTGTGTGTGTGTGTGTGTGCGCGTGTGTGTGTGTGTGTGTGCGCGCGCGCGTGTGTGTGTGTGTGTATGTGTGTGTGCGTGTATGTGTGTGTGTGTGTGTTCCATGCGGAGCGGCGAACAGACACGAAGAAGCTAATGGTCGCTTTTCGTAATTTTGCGAACGCGCCTAACGAAACGGGTAACAGCCGAGCTGGTAAACGCTAAGCCAGTACAACATTTCATATGTGGGGACCACACACTAACTACGAAGTCTTCCGCAACATTTATGACGTCCAGCCGTTCAGCCATTTCCGTGTTTTTAAATTTTTATTTTCCATTCTGCTCAGCAGGCAAATAGGGCAACGGTTTAAAATGTTAATTCCGTTGGTGACGTCTGCGGGTCAGCATTCGGGTTAGCCACTCCAATTAGCAACTGCACCCGAGATAAAAACACTGGGCAGGGTATGACGTCATCTACAACCGACAACTTAAAAGTTGGATGCGAATGTAATATTCGTGTATACAACTCGACCACGGCCAATGGCTTGTCTGAGCCGTGAGAGCTCTTTTGTCGACGCGAAACAAACGGCACAGTCGCAAGCCAAACACATTCTGCTGAATGAACAGTTGCGTTTCCATTCCCGTTACCAACCACTTCGACTCGGTTGGGATGTAACAGGTGTATGGTTATTTTTCTTATTTTGTACTATGACACAAATTACCACACTACTACACTGTATTACCAACAGCTGCATTTGAAATACTTGTGTAACTTGGTAAGGTATTGACTACAAGCTCCCTGAGGATGACACGATAGTGCCGAAACATGTAGGAGTGTGGTAATTTGTGAAATAATTGTGCATTTGTTGGTCACGGTACAAAATAATAAAAGATGCACGGTTCAGGTATTGAAATACTGGTGTAACTTGGCAAGGTATTGATTACAGGCTGTCTGAGGATGACAGGATAGTGTCGAAACATGTAGCGGTGTGATAATTTGTGAAGTAATTTTGCATTGGTTGGTCAAAGTAAAAAATAATAAAAGATGCACGGTACAGGTATTTAAATAATAAGATCTATGGATATTTTAACGATCTGCATTAACTACGCGTGTCATTTCGCTTGCAATTAACTATTTTCCCTTCCTTTACTCTTACGTAAACACGCCATACTCCAAGCAATACTACAACTATTTCATGACTGGAAATAATTCGACATAAACAGGCTACTGTCCAATCTAATTACTCTCTCTTCATTTCCCAGCAGGAGAAAGTCCTTAGTTAAGCACCTTTCTCGCTATGGTTACGCTCACCTCAACAGATGATATTACACGAATACAGCAACGGTCACTCCAGTGTCAGGCGGCGCTCTACACAGCGCAGGTAATTTTGGAAGATTATTTTAATCAAAAATGAATGCTATCATCCCCAAATCTTTACCGGTGAAGTTTCTGAACACGTTTAAAAGCAAATCGAACTGGGTTCGAGTGCTGCTAAGTTGTTCATTATGAACACTACCGACAAATCCCTGACTGTGTCGATAATCACAGAATGGCTCTAGCTTCAGTGCGCCTCTGTCCCCCAGTCGAGATTCGAACCTGGCACCCAAAGTGTCTCCCACTCCATCACCTTCGTGTGGTGGACACCGCTGTAACGAGTCTATCTCGAAAAAAGTATCCAGGTTAAAGTCTGCTCAGCACAGACTGATAATGAGTACTTTGCGAATACGGTCTATACAGGGTGTGAACCAATGTCCACGTAAAGGTCTGTTGAATCTGGGGTCTGGAAGGGAGCCAACATAAGGAATAAGAAATTGTTACCGGCACCTTTTCAGTCCTTCATACCTATGTCAAACCGTCATAATAAGAAAAGCCTGTGCAAGTTCCTGTCCTAAAGAAATAAAAACTGTAAATCTGCTATTTAAATTCGGAGCCACTTTATAAATACCGGCAAAGATCCGATATAGTAGAGAGTGGAAGTGTTACTTTTAATGCCGCAGTTCATGCTGTGTGTATTTACACAGCGCACAGGTGTCTTCAAACAGGACGGTGTGTACACACTGCAATGAGCCGGCTTCCGTGTCAATATGGACAGTTACTGCATTCAGCATGTCACTGTGAAGGACATTACACCTCTACATAGGATGCTGGTGACTGCTAACAGAAATAAACCCGCTGAGGTTTAACTGTGGTCTATACAACTTTACAAAAGAATCACAGTAAATTCAAACACAACAGTTCATTTGTTAAATATCAGCTCAGCACGTTTCAGCCGAAAGTCAGCAAGAATATAACACAAATACACCCGAGCATATCCTACATTCTTGCCAACCTGATGATGGCCCGTTGGGCCGAAACATGTTGACATGATACTGAATAAATGAACTGTTGTGTTTGATTCTACAATGATTCTTATCATCTAAGAAACAAAGGGGATGAATCGTCTTAAAATTAAAACTTTTAACCCCTTGATTAAGTCCAGAGGTTATCAGGTAAATAATAACGGCAATTTTAGTGAGCACCATTATCATTTACTATAAAAACGGCATTTACCTTTAAAAATTGCTACATGTTTCGATCCTTACGGGTCATAATCGGGCGCCAATAAATAAGAAAACGAAGGCAGTCATTAAACTTGAATTTTCATCCCTATGACAAAACTCTCTTTCACACAACTGTACCTACTAACAGATACACTATTTTACAGAAATCAACCTGACACTGCTGACTAATTACATACAAAGTTTCGTATACAGCTGTATTACTACACCATGATCAAGGGTCTCTGTCACCACAGCATGGCGCATCCTAAGGTTGCAGGAGGGGGAACGGTCTCCAGATACGAAGAGCAGCTGCGAATGTACTGAATATGCAGTGGCGGATAGCCGACAAAGGGTGGTCCTCCAGCTAGGGTGTTGGGCAAGGTGTTAACTACTCGTCATTGTGTAAACTTCGCCAGGTAACGAAACATTTCACCAGGCCTCGGACATGGGCTGATACTCTGTCATAAAATGGCGAGAACTGCTTGAGTAGCTGAGGAACTATTAGCTTCTCTGGAAGGACTTCGCTCTATGTAGTTAGTTAGTCAGTCAGTCAGTCAGTCAGTTCAGCTTAGTTACTTGGTACTACTACGACGGCATAAGCGTTACGGCATTAGCAGCTCACATTTAAAATGTCACATTTAGTATAATTATTAAGCAATAAAATTCTGTATTTTTTACTTTATTGTAATAAGTAGTAGTATTTTGCATATTATTAGTTTTTGTTGCTTATAAATAATAGTTTATTTTTATTTATGTATAAAACGGTTACGCTGAATTTAAACTAATACCGCGAATTCAACTGTTCATCGACGAATATACCTGGGCATTTTCTCGTTTATTTGGATAACATTATGTCCGACTATTATACGCTGTATTTACGAGGCTATCTTACTTGTCTTCTTCACGGAGTACATTTAACACTAAAACTCCGTACTTTCCCCCACACAGCAGTTCCTGTGTACCGCAAGATTCTCCCCTAACAGCCGTCCAAAGGGCATGAGAAGCGAAAATGAATGAGAAAATCCAAAGAAACTAGAAACACAAAACAATCTAACGACAACGGAAGGGCAAATATCTAAGGTAACATAAGGATAAACAAAAAAGACAAGACAACGTACGTACAAGGTAACAAACACTTCGGCGCGTTCGTGCAACCACTGTTGCCTTGGAAAAGCAATAAGCATTACACAACCTGAGTGTGTGTTTGTAGCCTTACGTATTCAGCATGCAATGCGCATACGTCATATCGTCATATGTGGCCTGCCCCGCTCTACAATATTTTTCCACATCTTCACATAAACGGCACAATTTCCGAGAAAAAAATACTCAACACAAAATGTGTTTTTTTTTGTTTTCTACAATTTTTGTCTAAAACATTTCTCATTCCAAGAAATGAGCGAGATTGAATAAAAAAATATATAATGGTCTTCATGTAAAATACCCGCTATTCTTGTTCGATTTTACTGAAATTTTAATTTTCTTGACAGGTTTGCGAAAAATCCTCAAATATCAAATTTCATGTAGATCAGTCCAGTGGGAGCCGAGTTGTTCCATGCGGTCAGACAGACATGACGCAGCTAATAGTAGCTTCTCGCAATTCTGCGAACGCGCCTCACAACAGGAAATAAAACAGAAAAATAAAGAAAATGCAAACAAAGATGAGACTTCGAATACAAAAACCTATCACGGCATGCTCTCCTGACAGACCTGTTACTGACCTACTTGCGTATGTCTCGTGTATGGGAGTCCGAAAATTAAACTTTCGTCACTGTAAAACCTGCACCACTGTCAGGCCACACGAATCTTCTGTTTAATTTCTTCCTAATCATAGAAGTTGGGTAAGTTCTTCTGTGTTCCTTGTGTCTGTTTCAATTCAGGAAGAATACCGAGATTACACCCGACAACTAACACAAATGGAATTAACAATACACGTCAAACAGCGATAAAATAATCTCTGTAGTTCGTGTAGATAATATTCAAACATTCAATTCCTAACGCACAGAAAACACTTCTCCAAAACACATACCAAGTACTCAACGCTAAATCTTCCCCGCTTACTGCAACGTCAATACGAAATCCATAAATACAATTTTGGCGCAACGAATAGTGTGCTCACGTAAAAGCATGTGGTACATACGTTAACACTTGTGATTTTCAATGTTAACAGTGAGCTCGTTCAGCCACGGCTTGGTTCGTCAGACTTTACTGGCATTTATTATACGATTTACAGACGAATTCAACTGCAGCTTACAGCGCTGAATAACGTGAAGTCTGATAAACAATGAATCAGAAATTATGCAGAGGATGTGGTCGTGGCCTCATTTAAGGTACAAATCTGCCTAGAAGAACCAACTACTGGACATGTCGAAACAGGCTTCCCCGAGACTTATTACATTTGAAGGTGGAACCTCTACGAGTTCAATAATCTGGGGATCGATTTCCGGCAGGGGGAAAATTATTCATCTGTGATCTAAAAACGTCCACGGCGACACCAGCCTCCGATTCCAAGCGTACTGGGGGCACTTCCTTTCCGGAGACAAAGCTGGCGGGGGGTGCTCAGATAAAGAACAGGTGGAGCTATACCTCTACTTCCCTTGTGGCACGTGCAGAAAAACTGAATTCCCGAATACGAAGGAGTCCGCAATGGTCCACTGTTACACTAATACCAACACACTCCACGTGACATTTCTGTGTTACAAATCCGTCGTTAGCGTCGTCGAAATCCAGCATGAAGTATCGCTGATTGGGTCAAGCTAGATGCCACTTGCTGCCACAAGCGAACTCCGCGTTCGTTACCTTCAACGGCTTTCTGTTCTTATGCGAGGAGGCTAACTACGTAGTAGTATCGACCCGCGAACATCGGAACACGCGCTCCGCCTATCCGGTGCTACAGTGATGCTGTTTGTCATACGAGCGAAACATAAACAACTGCCTTCATTTATCTAGTCATTGTGTGAAGTGCCAGGTGGTCGAGGGGCTCAGAAACTTCCGGGTACTCGCTAATAGAACACTGCTACCTTCTGCAGCCAGACAACGATGATGGATGGCGAGGCTGACACTAGCTCCACGACCTCCCACTACTCTCCGCTCCCGCCCACAGCTGCACTCCCTTATAGCCCCATCGGGCGCACAACCTACCCAAAGTGCTTGTCACTAGTAATGTCATCGCGTGGTTATTATCGAGTTCTTATATGTGGACAAACTTACGCGGGAAATAACCGACGCACCACTTCGACTTCTGCTTTAAAAACTAAGAATACTGAACTGCAAAAAGCAGTCGGTTAAGAACACACAACCCATGTGGAATGTGACGCCGCGTGGTCTTGCCAATACGTACGAACGTTTCGAAACAGCACGCTGAGAAATGCGCTCCTCTGGGTTACTGCGCACAGAGTCGTGACAATTTCGTACCGACGTTTCGGGACAACCTGTCGGGCCCCATCTTGACACCTATCGGTCCCATCTTTATGGGACCAATTTACTGGACCGACAAGTCGTCCCGAAACGTCGGTAAGAAATTACCACTACTCGCTGCGTAATATTCCATGGGAGCGCGATTCTCCTCTACTTCACGGCGGAAGCCTAAAATCATGCAGCGTGCTATCTCTTTATTCAATGCAGAAAACAAACTGCTGCAGTCTACCAGACTACACGTTATCACATAGATTGTCTCTCGCATTACGTAATGTCCATGAAACATGTTCAGCCACTGACTGTTGTAGACTACTAATAACTACAGTCTGCATAGCTCTAGTAGTTGATAACGCACCGTTAAATAACTACTTATTCTGCCATTCACCGTAAAGGAAGCACTGAATTTGATTAACAGTCTGTCTGCTTGCTAAGATGCTCCTACCAGCTCGAATTGTGACCTCTGGCACAAGCAGGTGTACTAGAGGGGGGGGGGGGATACATCATAGCCATGTTCTTATGAGGCAAGTGCTTGCTAAGGAATCTGCAATGTCACGATCGCCATTCATCTGCATGTTATCTGGGATGGACACACAGTCCAGCGGTCACCACACCGTGGTTCGCAGGCCACCTGGTGTCTCCGTTTACTTGTATAAATCCGTCTCTTGTTGCGAGATTTTATCCTTACACAGCGGTACTTATGAAAATTGAAGTCTTCTAGAACCAGCCGTCGTTTCTATCGGTAACAGGTGACGTTTAGGAGAAATGTTCTGCCACCATCTTCAGAGTAGTCATTCTTGGGATTACCAAGCAGACCAACCGACAAACCATCTCATCCCACAAGACGGGCCATATTTGTATTCTTAGGTGTATTCATTTTATTTATTTATTTATTTATTTACAGTGGACTCCAGCTTAACCGACGGAACAGTTACTCTATTAAAGGTTGTTAATTCATTCATCACGAAGTATGCCTTACAAGTTCACTGCCAATTCCAAACCCAGTTCTCAGGAAAGTGTGATCTAGTGCTTCCTCTCCCACTAACAGTAACAATAAAACGTATTAAAATTCAACAGTGTGTGGAAATCTTCACAGGCGCTAACGAATCGTGATATATTAATTACAGATAAACCACGAATAAGACATTTCAAGTGGTGGTGGTGGTGGTAATAATGTCAGTTACGAAGCTCATTAGAGTTTTGCCTTTCCCACTATCATTCCTTAAAAGGACAAAGCCGGCTCATCAGAAACTACAATGCGCTGTGTGGGTAAAAATGTCAGCAAAGTCCTCAGTTTGCAACTTCTGAACCAGTTAACCATCAGCACAAAATTTGCTGTCAACATGTACATACACTGGTGCCTACCCCGACAAACGCTCGCCGCTGATACGGTACCAGGAAAAACATCGCACTGAGTGCAAGCTTCCTTGCACGTGCTGTCATTTCGTATTAAAATACGACGGTCATGCGAATGTTTATACTAATATGGTAAAGTTCCTGTACAAGCCACAAAGGCATACGGAGGACGGGAGGAATAACTCCACTCATCCTCGGCTTCGGCAATGGGCGGAGATGAAGAGTCAACGCCCTTGTCGATTTACCCCAGGAAAGAGACCCCAGTACCCAGTGTATCGGAGGCTGGGAGAACCCCAGAGACAGCCTGGGCGATTTGTAGCAAAGAAAATCTCTTGCTCCTATCGTTAATTGCAGCACCATCCATCGGCTCTAGTCACTATAGCGACTACATCATCCGGATTCTGTTGAATTAATAATTAAGAGTTACACTGAATAAACGGAACACACCCCGAGTCCGACGATCCAACTACGTAACACAGTTTCCTAACATAACACCAGTACCTAGCACGTACGAACACAGTCGAAACCGGTTATATCATTTTATGCTAATCCTGTCTATAAGCCTCATTCTGTGGTACCAATTAATATCTCACTGTTAACCAAACATTTATACTCTTCGGTTGTACCAACATTCGTTTTAACGTCGCTAAATATTCAGTCCTCTTCGTGATGTTATAACCGTGTTCGACTGCATACAGCATTTTCGCCTACATGCTTCGGCGGTCGATCGCCATTTTCGGGAGGTAACACCGCCATTTAAAACCTGTGCGATAAGGTGTGAGTGGAAGAGCTGAGTGTGACAAAGACAGAACGCATCTTGATGCCCTCTTTAAGTAGTAATCATTGTCACCCATACTGCAGCAGTTAGCCTTAAGCTTTAATGGACTCTATCAACACAATATCTAAGGAGCAAATAACATTGTTACTGTAGTGGAAAATAAGAGTTGAAAGACTGTAATTAAGATGTGTGAAGTGAATGGTGTCATGCTAAACTAGAGTAATAGATGGCAGGCGTTGTGAAGGGAATACTGTCATCTTGCGACACGTTTCTCAGAAGTCCCGTTTCAGTAGTGACGGTTAAGAAGATGCAATTAATAGCCAATTGGAAACGTTGTGACCTTATAAGGAAGCAGGCATAACGTCATTAACAACCAATCAAAGATTAAGGCTGGAAGTCACAAGACTGAGACTCCACCCCGACCAACGCCCAAGAAACTCTGTATAAATGCTACTGTATTAATGTAAAGCCAAGACTAACTTACAGTCAGCTCAGGGGCAGAGGTCAATGGAGCGAGTCTTCATTTTTGGTACCACTTTAATAATATCATCGCTTGCCTGGGCTATCATTTCAACTGTACTTCAACTAGACTCAACTGTAAACACTCTTGTAGCAGCAACCTCCTATAAATCAGCTTCAGTAGTCATCTGAAAATAAAGTCCGGGTACTTTGACCTACGTCGTGGACAACTGGTGTCCAACCAGTCCTCGCCCAGTCGCGTTACACTACACCTGATAAAATGATACACTTTCAGTGATAAAATAGGGAACATGAGAAAATACTGGATCATTATGTGTGTATACACACACACACACACACACAATCGTTTACGTGCAAACTTTTAGTTTTGTCATAAGAAATATCTCATAGAATTATATGACTGACGTCAAAATGAATAACACTTACTCATCTGACAAGCGACTCGCTACGGGCTGGACGATCCGGGGATCGAAATCTAGTGGGAGAAAAGATATTCCGCACAAGTCCAGACCGGCTCTGGTGCCCACCCAGCCTCCTATACAATGGGTTCCGGGTCTTTTCCGGGGGTAAAGCGCCCGGGGCGTTGCGTTGACCACCCACTCTCATCTACCTCCGAGGTTAAAGAAAGAGTAGAGCTATACATCTACTCCACCTTTAGACCTTCGTGGCCTGTTCTGAGAAATTTTAGGGAAAACATCGGATAAGACGAAGTATTAAACAGTGGGAAAGAACCTTAATTAGTACCACACAGAAACATTCGTTTTGTTCATTATGAAAGATATTAAGCCGGCGCGCCGGTTAAGCGTCCCTTTGAGGAACAGACAACTGTACGTATTTATTTAACGACGATGATAGCATCTCAGACCACACAGTGTGGTGCGGAAGTCACCTGACTCTTGATGTTTAACAGAAAGACCATGTCAAGTGACTTCTGAACCGCCCAGAATAACGTCGGAGAGATGGCTGATGATAAAGAACTGTATCTGAAGGCAAGTGATCGCGCATCAACATGAAGCACTAGCACGGTATCTGAAAGGAGGTCTGAGGCAAATTACGACAGTCTGGAGACCCAATCTGAGTCCCGAGATTCGAAATCGTAACCTCCTGAATAAGAAGGATGTAACCCACTCGAACGTGACGTATTGATTCAACAGCTGTACAATGCTATGGAACAGTGCCACGCTATATCACTCGGTCCATCCGTCCGTGTCTGAAATAAAATTAAATACGTTTCCGGGACTGGATCGTCCCTCGTCTTCAGATAACCGACATGGGCCATATGCGCAAAGGCGTCCTGAACTCCCCCGTCCCCAAAACGTAGCGTTTTCAATTTTACTTCAAACACGCACGACGGACGAAGCCCAAACAGGTAATAATGCCAAAAGCGAACAGCTGGTTCGAATGTCCCTGTTACAGTACTCAAAAACCTGAACACTGAGATCAGAGGCAGTCAATAATCGGTTATTATTCCGAACCACGTAAACCCAGTTTATGTCTTCGCAGTGCTTCCCAGGTAACCTCAGCGTTTTACATTCCCACCTTCGGTTGGTCTCACTCACATTGTCACTTGCTCTCTGCCACTAACAGTGCTTTCGGGTTTTGTTTGCTTCTCACAGTACAAACATTATTTTCCTACACAGCATTAAATGGTTGGCCGTATATGGCTTCTTTAAGGCAGACTGTTACACTATAATCGGTTTTCGAAGTTAATCATTTGAACACTATGAGATGTCGCGGTACTCAGTGTGTACCTTGCTGCTGAGCTGGGAACATATGAACCTAAATAAGGGGAAGAAACAGGAGGATGGAAAGAAAATTACATTCATACTATAGGGGTGACATAATCAGGGAACATTAGATGGGCGGGACGTGTAGCACGTATATGGAAAAATTATGCACATAAATCGACTGTTGAAACACTGCATAGCAATTATTAATTTATCGTTCCTCTTAACCTCTACTGAGGGATTTGAAGAAAAGTCAGCTGCGTCTGTTAACTGGTCCAAGAACTTGTCTTGTTATGCAATTCGTTCTTTTTTGTAACGACATTTTTGTGTGTTCTTTGTAATGATTGGCTGACAGATACTGTTGAATTTAAGTAGACAGGCAGGAACACACTCGATTTACCAGGGACCCACAAAACACATCACTTCTGCAGCCACAGTGTAACGCCAATTACAGTAGCGCTTTTCTTTGAAGTGACCACACTTTACACATTACATAACTCTAATTCAATTCGTGTCAACTATAACGGACTAACCCATGCAGTTAAGCCACAGTTTTCCCGCTTGAGGCCACGGAAGTATATTTGGGAGTATAACCAGAGTTCCGCTCATCCTTAACTTCGGCACTAGACGCAGTGACAGTCCTCTTGACGCCCCGGGCGCTTCACCCCGAGAATGAACGCCGGTACCCACTGAATAAGCGGTTGGGTGGGCTGGGCTCCAGAGCTTTTCTGGACGTTTCGGAGAAGAGTCTCATGTTCCTGCTGGGATTTAAACGCCGGATCGTCCAGCCCGTAGCCTAGTCACTATAACGACTACGTTACGGGTTGGTTATGGTCCACGGGTCGCATCCGGCTCGAAACTTCATTGTAACCGGCCCGCCAACTATGTACCAAACTTTTGAATAAGTATTCCATTTCTTATCAATGTCACAGCGAAATGGATAAGAGCTAATTTTACATTGTTTTGACATGTTTTAACTCTGCAGACTTTAGAAAGGGTTATGAAGGTGTTGGCCTCAAAGTGTGTAACATTCTAACAGTGCTGCAGGTTTGGCAATTTCATCTTCTGCGTTACCTCTTCTCGCTTCAAATCATTGTACGCTGTAGATATAATAGACTTGAAAGCAAATTTTCAGGTAAGGTGTAAAGGAAACGGTCTTTGTTCGTGACGTTATCTGTGTTATTGATGTTTTCTGGTTCTGCACATATCTTTGATTTACCGGGTCCTCTTGGCCCGCGACGCCTAAAATATTTATTTTCCGGCCCGTCTCTTAAGTTTCCCAACCCCTGACAAGGCTATCAAAAATTTAAACCGAACACCGAAAATTGGGCTACTCCCTCTTCCCCAATGACGTATTTGGAGAAAAACTAAACAAATGTGAATGTAATAAGAATATAAAGAAAGTTTCACAGAGGCAGATATACAACTAAGAATACATGTAACTGATCTTATATACCGCATGAAAATCAATACATCCTTTACTACTATTATATTTAGCAACATATGACGTGTCTCTGACAAGTTGCTGGGAAATGCTGTCAGCACTCGCTATGAGCTATCCCTACTTCTCCGTGCGACTATTTACGCACACAAAATCGCGCCGCATATTCAGATTTACGCGGTATACAAGTTCACAGTGACTGATTCCGACATAAGCCACTTTTCCGCCAGTTAACGTGACTCTTCCACAAGCGTGACCGCTACCAGACTTGTTAACTCGATCAGCTGAGTGTGGGAGAGATGCAACACGAGGGCGTGTTTGTGTGTGCCAAAAAGTGCAAACAAGTGAACAGTGTAGTCAGTTTGGCACGCGCCAAATCGTCCTCGCAGCAAAAAAAAAAAAATGTAGGCTACTAGCAAGTGTACAACCTGGCGGTTCACGGTACACGTAACGTATCGTAATTAAACGTAACTCTCGTGGCGAGTACACTGGGATTTTCGCCCTCTACATCAATTATTGTCTCACAACATTTTTATCCTTATATAGAACGTCTGTTAATGGATAAAAGGGCAAAGGATAAGCTGGTTAGGTCGCCTAGAGAGAAAGGAGGAGGATAGGATGCCCAAAAAGATCTTCACTCAAGAACTGGAAGGGACGAGAAGAAGGGGAACACCCAGGAAAAGATGGAAAGAGGAAGTAGAAAGAGATCTTCAAGTACTGGGAGTGAGAAGATGGAGAGAGTTGGTGGTAGATAGGAAAACATGGAAGGACATTGTTCGACAGGCCAAAGACCACAGTGGGCTATAGTGCCAATGGAGGAGGAAGAAAAGAAAGAAGAAAAGAAAAGAAAGAAAAGAAAAAGAAAAGAAGAGAAAGAAAAGAAGAAAAAGAAAAGAAGAAGATATAACGTTTGTTATTATTGTGTAATTGGTTGTACTTTTGCCATCACATATTTTGTCTGTGAACAGTCAGTGCTTCCTTGTAAATTATGTTTCACACTTCAATAAATTAAACTTTACTGTAAGAAATTATTCTTTCTTTCCGTTTGGACACTATTTGTGCAATTCGTGCAATTCAAGTGAGGGAATATCGGAGAGCTTTTCGTGAGAAAAAACTGTAGTTAATGAACTGTTAAACAAACAGCAATTATCCGCACTTCACGTGTGTCGTCGTACCGAAGTACGTGAAAATTGCAATATTAATCACTAAGTCACATAATAAAACCAGAACTCAGTTTCAGGTGGCAAAGGTCAGTTGGAGGGCTGTGAGGCGAGATTGACACGCCGACGCATGCAGTGCGCGAAAACACAAATCATACACAGAACCAAAACATACAAGCCTGACAAAACAGTCATTTAATCTACCGCATGTATCAATTCGGCACTTTCTGGAGGCCATCGTTTCTAAACCAGGCACAGTTCAAAAACCTCGGAAGGGGCACAGGACAACTTCTGTGCACTGTCTATATGATACGTAGTTATACGAAAATAAACCCTTTGTATCCTGTCGTTTTTCCAGTACACGAAATCACGTAGTTTGAAATGAAGACGCCAGCACATTTGACTCTGAAACCCCAAAGGGCACGTGGTAGAGCATAAAGGTTCAGATAAGCTGCTCTAGACTGTGCGAGTGAAGAAGAAAAAATTAATTATTTTGAAAAACAAGATACGAAGGTGTAGATTGGACTCACCTGGCTCAGGATCAAAATCGGCATCTTAAATGAATGGGATATGAGGGGAGAGACGAGACACATCTGGTTGAAAATAAAATTTGTATCTTACATAAATGGAACAGACGTATGTGGATTGGACTCACCTGGCTCAGGATCAAAATCGGCATCTTAAATGAATGGGATATGAGGGGAGAGACGACACACATCTGGTTGAAAATAAAATTTGTATCTTACATAAATGGAACAGGCGTGTGTGGATTGGACTCACCTGGCTCAGGATGGCAATCGGCATTTGAAAAATGGTGCATGAGGAAGAGTACTGGCGTCATCTGCCTCACAATCAAGATCGATATCTTAACGAAAAGAAGCACGGCGGTGTTCATGGGACTCAGGGTAGAGTTCAATGACGGACTTATTTAAAACGGTAATGAACCTCTAGATGAGGGGAATTTCATAAATAGCTAATCGATCTTGGGCGTTTCGGGACTATTCCCCTTGGAATTTGTGTTTGTTTGCTTGCTTGTTTGTTTCGACCATGCAGGAAGAAAGAACCTCCAAGACTAGTCTACGACTAGGGCACTGACTTAGTCATTCATTGTGCACGGTGTTACAAATAACAGCAGCCTACTCTAGCCACTCTTTGAAACGAATTAAATTTCCGAAGCTACCCACGCTTCAAGTTCTTCCAAACCATAACGGGCAGCAACTGCTCAATTAAACGACACAACGTGCAGTATCCACAGGAAAACATAGTCGGCAGTCCGGCTTTAGGTTCTATTGAGTGTTTTCATGCTGCATCTGAAAAGGGGCTCACATGAGTAGATGATGACGAAAACATAACCACTTTCCGAAGTTCTGCAGTTCGTAAAAACTCCGCAAATGGGCAATGCCCCAAATATCGGCCAAAATACTGTTACACAACATCGCCAGAAACCTACGTATTTTTACGGCAACACTATGCCAACTTCTTCTATGTACTAATATACAAACTACTTTTAACACTATCTGCACGGTAATGCTCACATCCTCGAGGAATACCCTGGGTTTGTTCTGGCGCAAGTCCAACCCGGCCATCCACCCACCAAAAACCAAAAGTTGCAGCAGTGTCGCGGTGACTGTCGGGAATCAGACATGCTGACCGAGATAACAAGTCACACACACACACACACGCGCGCGCGCGCGCGCGCGCGTTGTAACGTTACACGTGGAAATTAAAACCCCTGGGTCATTTAAAGTGCTTTTATACACAGAATTTTCTCAACTCACAGCCAAACAAACTTGTCTGTGGATGGGAGTGGCTTTGAGTTAAATTTCACCAACGTACTCCTCACTCTGTTCGCAAAGAACTGCTTTCCAACGTATCCGGATACTGCAGTCGACCAACAACTATCAGAATAACATATTCTTTGCCCGGTCTTAAGCCATCACTGCTTCCTTCAATGGCCGATAACAATACATAGGATTTCACCAACAACGATTATTCAGTTTTCCAGGTCACTAGGAATAAGTATGCCGCTCTTCTTCTGTATATCGTGGAGGTGAAAAACACTGGGCACAGAGTAGTTACGACGGAGTTCCACGTCAGAGGATTGGAGTGACGTGAGAAAACGATCACATTCCAATCGCCAAAGTTTCAGATGAACATGCTCCCTCCATCTTCAGGGTCTAAGAAGCCGAGCCATATATGATGAAGGTGATCAACACCTGTCACCTGTTTATTGAACAACGCTCTCAATAGCTCAAACCACACAATGAAGACGTATGCGGTGAAAGTAGGCCCAATGCACCATTCAATTCGGCAATATATGGATCCACAACAGCATTCAAGACTCTAAAAAGAGGTCAAGTTCCTTGAATTTTTGCTCCCATTTGGAATGAAATCCGAATATTAAAATATAGGAAAATAACTAACATTTTAATGTATATGAAACTTGGGTAAATAGATGCGAAAATACATAGATTTCAGAGTGTCTGACAAAGCTAGACTGAGAATATTTAGACATAAGACGGAGGAAGTAAAATAGGGAATGCTAAGGCAAAATTAGCGTTAACGACAAGCTTGGTAGCTGTATCCTGTACTAAACATCACACTTGCGTGGGAAATGTTACCATGCGTGGAGAAGCTATACTTTGGGGGGGGGGGACCTGAAGGAAAGGGGCCGCTGATCAGACCTAGGTACAGAAGATTTGAAGTTGTACTTAAAAATCTGGCAACTCAATCGGACATAATCCTCCCTGAGAAGTCGACAGAGGATCAGCTAGTCACAAAATTGTCCCCCTTGTACGGATACCGAAGGCTCATTACAGTATCCACACTAACCCGCCAACTGCTCACACTTCAAGAGACATTAATATTATAATGGAACTTAAATGTGTGAAATTTACTGTCCTAGCAACGGGCTCTCAACCCCTCAAGGAATCTGCCCAATGGAATCAACTGAGAGGGAGGGTGCAGTAGCACGATATCGGTGAAGGGTACACGTGTCTCTGCACGACCTACGGAAGCACATTTGGGAATGGAGGTAAAAGCTCCACCGTGTCTGAACCTCGGCACTAGATTAATGTCAGTTGTCAGATTCAAGCCCCGGTCGCTTTACATCCGGGGAAACAGCCCCAGTACCCAATGAACATGGAGCTGGGTGGGCCCAGGAGCAAGTCTGGGCGGTACTGAACCGTAACTTCCAGCATCCCCATTTTAAGGTCGATTCCCTTTACTTGCGGGGCTCGGTCAGAAAATCAGTTTACATACATCATTTGCTAACTATAAAACCTATACTAATTACGATTATTATATCAGTGGAATTCATCACCGAACGATTATCACCTGTTTCCATCGCTGAAGCAAAATCTTGGCGGCCACATATTTAAAGATGACCGCGACGTCGAAACACTCGTTGATATGACTCATAAACGACAGACTGATACCAACAGAGCAGAAGAGATCGTCCCGTCACGAGATAAACGTCTACATGTGAAGGGAACTACTTGGATATGTAGCTGGACAGCCGCACAGTTAACCGTGAACGATTCATATTAAAGCTGAAATCACAACAGCCCAAAATATACGTACAGTAAACATTTTCTGACCGACCATCGACATACGGACACACCGTCTCTCTCAGGCACAGTCGTAATGCGATATATGGAACAATATTGTTTACAAAGCACAATTTTACAGAAAGGGATGAGTAATGTATTCCCTTGCACCACCTTGTTTTACTTCGTTTGTTTAACCTTTTGACGCCTAATGTCAACTATAGTGGTCGTACCGCACCGCTAACCTCTAAAGTTGCATTTTATATATTTATTCAACAAATATAGGTACTGAATATTTTAAACATGATATATA
>Ga0123354_10007084_pt1 | contig 16784 bp, 7 predicted proteins | sample TergutLab28metaG_2_FD_97872 | JGI IMG/M metagenome (GOLD analysis project Ga0123354, IMG submission 97872) | Labiotermes labralis P4 segment gut microbial communities from Petit-Saut dam, French Guiana - Lab288 P4 | ecosystem: Host-associated > Arthropoda: Insects > Digestive system > Gut ...
ATTATTATTATTATTATTATTATTATTATTCTCGTATAACTCGTGTTTTTTGTTTTATGTTTTTTCTGTTTATTGAGTTTTCATTTTGTCTGTATATTGTCCTTTTTTATCTGTTGGTCTCTTGGCTCTTGAATCTGCAAGTTAGTAAATTATTATTATTATTACTATTATTATTATTATTATAAAATGAAAGTTTCTGGACAGGAAGGCACGTTCAGAACAAAAATTTAATATCTTCAACTTATCTAAAGTAAATATAAGAGTCCGTTCCTTTTCAACCATCCAAGAACATGTCTAATAGTTTAACGGATACGCTCCTGATTTATATCACAGAAGTACCCCTCTGAATTCCGGCTAGAGCAGCCTCTTGGTTGAGGTGTTTATAGTTGATGCCGGTGGCTAAAATCAGCATAATATGCCTACAGCAAATAGAGGACAACAAACGATTTCTGCCACGTTCCATCAGACTCATCATTTAACATTTTACATTCATTTCGCCATCATTTTTACGCCATATGAACTTGGTAGGTGGCAGTCGGAAAATAATCCTAGAAGTAAATACAGACTATCCGACAATTTTAATTCTTATACCTATCCATTACATAACAATAAATTTGCAGTCTTCTTCTTTATCATTTAATTTTGAACCAAATTTCTGTGATCTGTAAACGGCTTGTGTTGAACAGAACATGTGCAGTACAGTCTGATCACCCCTCTATTTCCTCAATTCACAACACCCAGCCAATAAATCACGGAAGGACGCAATTCCTTCTGTTTATAGTGTCATCTAATGCGCAATAAAATCACAGTGTTTCGTGTGTGGGTATTGACGTTTTCAATTCTCTTACGGTGCGCTTGAAATCTAAGAGACACACTAGATAAAGTGCTGTTTCTTTGCTCTGAGTAACAGCCACAAAGCTGTTTGGTTGTAGGTGGCGCAGGTTATAAAACCTTTTACACGGACGGTCGACTTCCAGTTGTTACCAGACGAAGAAGATATTTACCACTACTGAAGTTGGTGTTTCAAGGAGGTTGTTCGATTTTGTGATAGTCCAAGCGGCAAAGTATTCGGTAAGCAGTAGAAGAAGAGGAAGAAGAGGAAGAAGAAGAAGAAGAAGAAGAGCAGTGTTTTTAGATCGATATATATATAAAGACAATATTTTTAACATTATTGAGAAAAAGGTAATTTTCATTATTGCATGTGAGGTAGGTCATCTTACGAAACGCGCAAGGCTTTGAATTGTAAGCGCTAAACACAAGGGACTGCGTCAGAAGCCTAGGCTTGGACGGAAAATATTTCACACTTTTTCGTCAAGACAAGTCTGCCATTCCTTAATCGTTCTTTTGTGGTGTTAGCTGTGCGGTCCCTTTGTATTTAAATAAAAACATTTCAAGCAGTTACTAAAGAGAAGCGGCTCTTTTTGTGACCGACATTTTGGAATAAAATAATAGCTCCTGCAGAAAAATCTGCATCAGTAGTTGGATTCGTACCCCATGATAGCGACGACGCTGCCATCTCGTATTGTTACAAGTATACTTGGTCATTGTGATTTATGTAAGGTTACAGACACGACTAATCTAATACCATTAATTTCACCTATTGAGTTAATATTTTCAAGTCTCGATAATGTAAAATATGAAAATATACATAACGCCTTCTTTAATTTCTTTTTGTTTACATCTTCACAGAGACGAACAGAAACGAAATTGGTTCAGATCGCAATAACCTCCATAACTTCCGAATGTTAGTCAACTGTTAAGGAGTGCAACTAAATACACTTAGAGTAGTTTTTAGGCGCGTTCGCAATTTTGCGAAAAGCGACTTTTATCTTCGTCATTTCTGTCCGTCCGTCCGTCCGCATAGAACAACCCCATTTCCAGTGGATGAATTTTTGTGAAAATTGGTATTGACTATTTTTAAAAAATCTGTCGAGAAAATTCAAATTTCATTAAAATCTGACAAGAAAAACGGGCAATTTACATGAAGACCAGCAAACATTTTCATTATATCTTGCTCAGTTCTTCTTAGAATGAGAAATATTTCAGGCAAAAGGTGTAGAGAAAATCAAAACACACATTTTTTATTCAATAACTTTTTTCGAAAATCATGCCATTTATGAGATAATGTAAACAAAATATTGTAGAGCCTGACACGCCACATATGGCCATAAGACGCACGCGCTTTACATGCTGGATACCAACGGCTACAAACACACGCTCATAATATGTAATACTCTTTTTATTTTCCTCTGCAAAAATGGTTGTATGAACGCGCCTCGATATTACGTTACACGAACATAGGCTGTCTTGTTTCCCAGTATCGTTGTATATTATATATATATATATATATATATAATTATAAGTTCCTACATGTTTCGGCCCTACGTGGACCATCATCAGGGAGAAACATAGGTACACGTGACGCACATGCCACTTACGTATGTCTTCATTAAATGCAGCTCTTGCATTTATAATATATTTTAATTTCATATATTTAACAATATGCCCAAGCTGCATTTTATGAGAATACATGCCTCTGTTCTATATATGTTTCTCCCTGATGATGGTCCATATAGGGCCGAAACATGTAGGAGATTATAGTAATATATATATATAAGCTATTAGTAGTTTGTTTAAAATATCGTTTTATATATATATATATATATATATGTGTGTGTGTGTGTGTGTGTGTGTGTATATATAACGATATTGTAAACAAACTATTATTAGCTTACATAGTGGGAATTTTTAATAATTTTTGTCAGATGTTTCAGCTAGATTGCTGACGAACTCTATGGGAAATAAATAAAGGCAAACGGAAGGATATAAGTAAATCAACTTACAACTCACCCAGCTATTCAATCGGTCGGCATGTCTTTCTCTCAGGGAATCTAAGTGTTCTAAGTGGTGGAACAGTAATATTATTAACAACTTGTCACTATTAATATTATTTATATTATTTCCCGGTGTTAAAATATATAGATCTGTTTAATGTATGGATGCGCCCTTGAAAACAATGTATTCACTGCTAACTTTGGTACTCTTACACAACTTGTCACTTCCAGGGTATAAACCAGAATCCTCTTTCGTTAGGTTTTTTCAAAACTCGTAAGCTTCCAGTTCATTCCCTCTTAAATTTTCTTACTATACACGATTGGCCAAATATTAAATTTCGCTCTTCCCTAATAAGTCCAAAAGTCAGAATTTTGAATACGTTAACACCATTGCCTTTTATTTATGTAACACTGTTCCTTTGTTGTCGCCCGTGTGAACTCCTTCACGCGTCTTACTGATTTCTTTCGTGCCCAAGCGTGCCTAACATTGTAAACCTTCCCAGCAAGATTTAAGATGTCCCAAAAGCTGTCAATGTTTACAAGGTCAGTTTTTTCACACCTTCCCTAATCCATCAATTTTGACACTGACAAACATCGAAATTGTTAGCTCACTACACCAGCCATAAAACTCTCTGTCCCTGTAAGCTGCAATACTGACTCTCTACAATTTCTACTCAATCATAAACTAAACCAACAATTTAAACAATTCTGACCTATCTACCAATGTACAATTTTGACTCTTAATAAAGGACTTACTACCTACATCGGTTATAAACTTATACAAATTAGTGTTATGTCTTTACAACAAATTGTTTTAATGCAATATTAAATACAGAACTTTTCCCTTCCATATCACGACCACTTTACTTAACATATTTTTACTCGCTTCACAGTTTTCCAAGTAACTTCCCCACCAGAAGTATGTATGGGTCTCTTATTTTACAAATCAAGCTTACTTTTCCTACACATCTGAAAATTCTTGACTCAAAGACCCCAACAAATCCAGGAGAAGATAAAAAAAAGTGTGGTGTGATTTCTTCTGTCCAAGACAGTTCTAACTTACTGCAATTTCCTTAGATTTTTTCCCCCAAGCATTTGCAATTTTTTGAAATCAAGTAATTAAGCCAACAAACGCAGGCGTATAAAACATGTTTTATCACACATTATTAATAACCAATATGTGTGTGGATAGCTTTAGCGATCATCATAAAGGTAGATTTACAGGAGTACTAAGAATAAAATGTGGGTCGGGTAGCTCAGTCGGTATAGCGACTGAGCTACGGGCTGGAGGTCTGGGATCGAATCCCAGTGGGGACGAGATTTTCCGCCCTCCAGACCGGCCCTGGGGCCCACCCAGCCTCCTATAAAATGGGTACCGGGTCTTTCCCGGGGGTAAAGTGCGGCCAGGTTGTGCTGCTGACCACTCACCCCCTTCTAATGCTGCTGTCATGGAAGAGTAGAGCTACACCTCTACCCACCCTCTGGGCCACACCGGCCCTGTAACGGGAACCCATTACCTTTTTTACTAAAAATAAAATATGCTGCCAAATTATAAAACTGGAACCACTCAAAGTTGTAATGAATGTCTCAGATTCGCGACATGATCACACATTTTAACTTATGTACTGTTAAAATCACATTAAATTTCGTTGTTAAAACAATAAAAACTGGGTGTGTTGTTGTATGTGATTAAAGTACAACCTGTGTACCCGGTAGAGGTGTATATCACAAGAGAGATCGTTTGAGACTTGGTTTTTTTACGTAAGTCTTAATATTACTTTAATACTCCGATATGGAACATATTCCATATTTATGTTGTTTTTGTTTGCAGGGTAAAAATAGTGTACCTAACACAATCACGAAATAGAAAATCTGTAATTATTTAACGTGTTTTTAGTAGTAGATTAAGCCCTGAGGTGTCTTGCACTCAATACTCACGTATTTCATTCGCAGGAGCACACGGTTTAAGACCAAAATGTTACTTCCTGTGACCACTCTGACAGCCCTTTGCGTGCTCTTCGATTTTTCAAAATCCACCAACATGGAGAAGGAGTTAGAAGACACGTTTAAAGCAAGGTAATTAGCAACTATGAAAGATCGATTTTATTAGAATTGTAGCTGCACCACAAATCATGCTGCGTCCTTACTGCGAGGTCCATTTGTGATATAGCGCGCATTAAAACACACGATCATTTTGTTTGGAATTTGTTATCGGGATTCGGTTTTTCGTGTGATCACTTGATACTGTGTCTTATTTATAAACTTTCAGGAAAATAAATTTCTCGGATGTTTCATTCAGAGCTTTGGAAAAATCAGAGTTTTTTTTGAAAACGTAGTCACTATTAATGAGACTTGGGCCTTCCATAAAAACAAAGAAACGAAGGACAGACTAGAGTTTAAGGGCCAAACCCACTACAGGGAATAACACTTGCTTCTCAGCCTCTCTGTATCACAGAGTAATTCATTAGCTTATTCTTTATCCGTTGCTACAAAACAGTCAACAGAAATCCTGCTATCACGTTTTGTAAAGGTGAAATTACTCCATTCGTCCAAAGAAACCTCTTATTTGCAAATTATTATGACATAATTCGCGTAATCCATCTTCCGACTTCTTAGATATCCGTTGATTTCTAGCACTAGGGATTGGATTAAAATAGGTAAAGTCAGGTCTAAGCATCGCTGTTTCGTCTTCGTTAGATAGAATACCTTGACGAAGAAAAGTTACGGAACTCTATTTTATGGAAATAAGTACACACGGCAAGATTAACCATTTATAAAATTTATTAATTTTAAATCTATTTACATTTAATTGGTGCTGAAAAATTTAATGCTATTGCAATTCAGAGATTAACACATGTACGAGAAAAGTCCGGCAGCTATCCACTCAATCATCTTCGTCGGTAAGATGTAGAGTTTATTATTTTTAATATTTTTGTTAGGTGACTGCCGATTTAATTGTGCGGCAAACCGGAATATCATAGATATGGCATTTTGGTGTTGCTTTTACATGTCGAAACTGTGCTTATTACAGGCGTGCACCAGTGTATTGTCTACGAAAGTTTCCCATATACGAGTGTTAGGAGCGAATTAATTTCGCATAATCATCTCTAAGGGGGCACCGCGGTGGCGCGGTGGCTAAGGTGCTGTACTACAAATCGGAAGGTCGCTGGTTCGATCCCAGTTGGTGTCATCGTAATCTTTCATTGACATAAACTCCTTCCGATCGCACTATGGCCCTGGGGCCTACTCAGCCTCTAACAGAAATGAGCAGCAGGAGCATTTTCTGGGGGTAAAGGCGGCCGGTGCGTAAGGCTGACAAACTTATCACCATCCTGTTCCGTTGTCATGAAATCTGGGAACCTTAACTTCCTGGAACCCTCTGGGCCACTCCAAACCTGTAACGAACCGCTTTACCTTTAATGATCTCTTAAAATCGGCCACGCAGGCTGTCCTCTAATGTTATCTGTTCGTTTTCACCTTTCTCTGTGTGTTCGTATGAGCGTTGTTGACTGATATACTGCGTTTTAATTGTATAGTTCTATGCTCTAATTGTCCATATGAGTATTGTGTCAGCTGTATACAAAAAAGTTTACTTCAGTTTTACTTATTGGGTTTATACATATAAAAATGCGACACTAGCACAAGGACATTAACAATAAAGAAATGAATACAGTTATTATTTTGAATCAGCTGTGTTTACGTGAACACATCGATTGCAGTACCAACAGAATCATATCACGCTTTACATTGCATTAATTTCTATGCTTATTTAATTTATTTACTTGTTAAATAATTTTAGTTAACTGGCTCTCGTTAGCTCAGATTACGCAGGTAAAGTCGAGTAATAGAAGGATTTATGAATAATAAATTTGAAAGAATGTTGTATAGTGATCTTCGCCTACGTGCATACAATAATCCGGCGTCACCCTGGCGAGGCAGAGGGTAACCATGAGAAGCTTCAAGACAGCCAGTCTTCAGGCTGAGATCTCAAACTTGGATCTTCCTAGTTCGAAACAGGAGTGCTAATCGTGTCTCTTATGTACATTTTATGATTCGCAAAGTTCCTTAAGAAAACCTTACACTGAAAATTCCTGCATTATGATGTAGTAAATAACTCATGTAATGCCAGCCAATACACCATTCTGTAATTTTCACAGTTTTGCCGTGCATCTTGATATTATCACGTCCTTTACTTATCCAACTGAATGCACAATTGTGCATTCAGTTGGATAAGTAAAGGACGTCACACTATTCTGTAACTTGTGCGTAAAGTCTCTTAGATAGCTCTGAATTGTTTCGGCGCTATTATCGCTCTATCTTAATGGAGCTGCTGTATGTTGTCAAGAAATTTTGGTGTCAGCTTCCAGAAGATGGTGAGATAACAGCGCCGAAACATGTAGGAAGCATGCAAAATATTGTAAGCATAAATTACAAAATTGTGCATTTGTTTGTATTACAGGAGTTATTCACTTCCCTAAGAAAATTAAATCATTCTCGAATCCTTAAGGCAATTTTAAAAGTCATGTCAATTAATTTTAAAAAATTTGAAGTTTTTCCAAGTGTTTTGTTTCCTTTTCTTCTGGCGGATTCATTTCGTGTGTGGGAAGATTCTTGATTATCTAAAATTCGCTGAACGAATTCCTCTTCTCATTCTTAGCTCCATTTATTTTCGCTCTTCTCCTTCCCTGCTCCTCACACTCCTCCCCTTCTTATGTTTCTTCATCCATTTTGTCCTACTGTTTGTCACTCACTGTGGAGCAGTCTCACTGTCATAAGCCCCATTCTTTCTCCACAAATTAAGATATTTCTTTTTCGCACTTCAAACTTATTTCTTCCGTCGTTTCCCCAAAAGATTTCCGGAGTTCTCACTTATTATATTTGCTTTCAGACAATGTCTTATTTATTCGGGCAATTGACTCAATTTTGTTTTTTGTGCCTCTTTTCACATCAAACCAAGTTTGAGAATATTACTCGTGGGAGGGTGAGGTGGGAGTTTGGGGAGTTGCAGAAGAAACCCGAGAGTTATAAGCAATTGTTTGGTTTAGAGAGCTTAAGGGATCATGGAAAATATCTTCGATGTTGAACACTTAACTTCTTTCAAGGATTTACAGATACGTTTTCATGAGACATGCTATTGTAACAGGTACTTTTACACTTATTCAATATTTTCCTCTCTGTCCGAGTTAAAAAATGTCTTCATGTCCCTAATTTATGTTCGACTTAAGAGGAAATGAAACGAAACACAGTCCACATATGGCAAGAGTAAAAAACTCCTGCAGAATCATCAGTGTTGATATCCAGTCGTGCCGTGTGTGGAAGGAACTTGGCCTAGGTTCTGGAAAAATTTCTATTAGAATTACTGTGTACAGGTTTTCTTCAAACTCTGTCAAACTACTCGAGCTATATACGCTAACATAAAAGTTTGTTGAGTATTTTAGACTGTAGTTTACTGATAGTGAGTTAGAATAGGTAGGTTCCAAACTTCGGACGAATCTTCTGCCTTCTTAGTCAGTGTAAACGGTAGAGTCAGTAACTGTCTCCAGAAATTACGAGTATTAACCATCAGTCAAATTACGGAGTTCTCTAATCCAGAAGACTACAGTCTATATCTTCACATAGAATCTTATAAAGCGATAATTCAAATGAACCGAGTCGAATACAAATTTAACGAAAACGGTTATTAGCAGATGTCTACCGTATCAAATTTTATCTCCTCCTCTAAGTCGCTATATAATTACCAGTGTTCCAGAAACCTTACATTTTTATCAGCACAGCTGTAAGAATTCCAGGCATCTCATAATGCGCTTTCACGTTTCAATTTCTTGTATTAAGATCGCCCAAAGAACCATCATGCATTCAAGAACTGTGTGAATGCATGAATCTAAATAGAGGAGGACGCACGAATTTAAAACAAATTTTCGCTTCCTTAAAATATACTTCCACTTTTTAAAAACTTTTCTCCGTCATATTACTGTTTTGTGTATGCCAGGTGAGGGAAAATTGTTCAACAATATTATTCTTGTACACTGCCTGGCACTTGATATTATTTTTGTTTCCACAAAAGCTTTTCGATATTATCGTGCATAACCCACAGTGTGTGCACACTAATGATGAAGCGTAGTAACGTCAAAATGAGTTTGTGGACACAACAATTATGTTCAATGAAAGGCAGGGACCTGACTATCACCGTACGCAATAAAAGCTGCACTGTATGCATGGAATTAAAATGGTCTATAAGATCTACCTAATAACTGTTTTTCTATGTATTGCGATGTTGCAAAATTTATTTCTAATGCAGTGTGATAGTATTAGGTGAATGAATAAGGGGATATTATTTATCGTCACAACGGAATTGCTGACTAATGAGAAAATCGCCAATGGATGGTGTAGGACTGATGAAGATTGGCTTAACGCGTGGCATCAGGAGCGACATGCCAGGTGCCAAGAGACTTTGCTGCGGCATCTGTACTGGGCGTGCGAGAAGGACATCTATCGCTTGTCACGGAGAAATGCCTACGAAGATCAGCAGCAAGAATTTCTCCATGGTAAAACTGACCCACGTAAGTATTTTTGTCAGAGCTTGCAACCCGGGAAAAACTTCGGTTAAAATCTTCATAATAGAAAAGCAGTGGTTGTGGGGAAGTGGGCATTCATTTGATTTGAGATTTACGAGGCTGAAGACTCATATCAAGCGTACAACGTTACTAACTTCTGCCTTGTTTTTGTTATTTATTTTATGACGCCCTCAAGAACTCAGTACTCTGTAACGTCGAATGATGCAATGATCAATTAAAACTCTATGACCGCTAGGCTATTGTTTAAAGCTACCTGGCCAGCAGTGATTTCTACGAAATATTTGCCATCCGATTATTTTCACTGGAGCCGTAATTATACCACCATTTTCTGCCATCTCTTGGTCATTTGTTGGAACTTCTTCCTTATATCCGTGATGCTTCTAAATGATGAAACATAGATGTCGTACAGAAAAAAAAAAATTCAAAGATCAAAGCGTAAAATCAGTCGGACAAAATTCCGAAGGTAGCTGTCGCGGCCCTGTCGAAATATTAGCCCAGAATTTGCCTCAAAAATCACGAAAAACCTAGTCAGGATAGACTTTGTCCTGCTCAAGACTCGAAGAGCCTTCCTTGGAATTTACTTCTAGATCATTATCATTACATCAACTAGGTCACTGAAGTCGTCTAGTCTGGCGAGTGAATAACAGGCGTCCAGAAAAACGTCTACCTATACCTTATACGACTTTCCTACGTAATTTTCGTAACTACCTACCAGGCTCCAAGGTGTTACAGTAAAAAAAAAAAACTGTAACAAAATTTAACGTTGCTATTTCTCATGTGGGGACCTGATGATTTCGGTCTAAGGGTTTTGAGTTCGGTCTCATCATATCTGTAAGGATTCTTCAACTCAGGGATCGAGGCCTTCGGCTTTTCCAAATATAAACAATCCGAATGTACAAAATACCAGCTCCCTCCTCTGTCCCTCAAGTTCCGATGTCCATGTTAAGCTGTAAGAGTTCGTAACTTTCTTGATCACCTTACCATTGGGTGACAGTAGGGGTACTTAACATCGAAAATGGTTCTACGCCTTTCTTTGTTTAGGCTGAGACCAGGCGGGCAATAATTTTTCGTGTTTCGGAGGTATGGATTTTACATCTCTGTCCAGAGGCCTGATATCTTGAGGTTTTCTGCAGTTTTTCTCGGTTTGTACATGTGAGTGAAAGGACAGTACCCGTTTCTTCCCCTCATTATAAAATTACCATCCTAACGTTTGATTTTTTTTTACAGCGATAGCCTCGTTAATGAAGCAGTAATACATGCAATAAAAAATAACACCATGCTGGATTCACTAGAAAAACTTTCCGTATAAAATATATGGAATTTGGCAAAGGAATAATAACGCACGTCCTGCATACTTTACTGAATTAGTCAGTTATGGGCTAATAATCGTAGAAAACAACCGCTTCGTTCTTAAAATTACTGCTGAAAAATATTTATTTTACACCGCAGGAGATACATATTTCCACACTTAAAACTACATGCGTGTTTTGTCCTGCTGGAGTGTCAAAAGTTATAATGCTGCATTTAAAAACCACTGTTTTTCAGCCACGGCAGTGATCACCAGCGGATGGGATTTAAATTGAACCATAAAGGGTACAGATCTTGCAAGTCCTGGCACTTCAAAATTTAAATCGCATATTACACATACGAGGATGCTTTAGAAGGGAAAATAAAGCCCATGGAAAACAAGAGAACACGAACACAGAACTGATATAATTGTAAGTGAAATAATTAAGGGGAATGAATAAGTACATACTTTGGTTGAAATATGTATAATTGTTTATAAGTGTGATTGCTCGAACGGTAGGCTAAATTGAATAATGAAGACATTCCAAAAACCAGATAACAAAGTTACACGGGCCCTGCTTTACTAATTTTGCATGTTGATGTATCAAAGCCGAGTTTATACATTGAAAGTTAAAACAGGTAGTAACAACGATGAAAAAGAAGGTTATGTCAAGAGAACGTTCTTTACAAACCTGTAAAAGATCACAGCACGGAATTATAAATATACAGAGCAGAATCTGCAAAGATTGAATATTCATGAAAGAGGATCTTGAGACCGGCTCAGATGCCATTGAGTTGTCCACTGTAATCAGAGTGGGCCAGAATATCTCCGTCAGTATAGTGATCAGACTATAAGATGGACGACTGGTTGAGTCGTAGGCCAGCAGGGGCAGGCACAGCGACTTCTTCGCTACCGTACTAGGTGATCTGTGTTCGCTACTGCGTTCAGAACAACTGGACTGTGCGGACCATGTGCCTCCTATCCCGTGTCGCTGGTGGCTTCACGTCGGGCCGGAAATAATGCTTGCTACTAACCTCCACTTAGTGCCAAGTTGAACCTCTATTTCCCACAGCCCCCTACGTCATCATGACAATTTTCTTCAGTCAGCCAATTACAAGAATAAGATTCCGGTATCTGTCTTTATCTAACGCTTGTTTCTTTGTGAATGGTGGCAGGTTACCCGTTTCTCAGCGTGGTGGAGGCTCGCGTGTTCCTGAGAGACCGCAGGCGGCAGCGAAATCGTGGGCCGGACCCCTCCATCACGGACGAGTGCTGCCTCAACACTGCGGGCTGCACCTGGGAAGAATATGCGGAATATTGTCCGGCAAACAAACGACTTAGGAAGTTCGTGTAGTCTTCTCCGTGTACGTCAGTGGTTCCCAAATTTTCGAGGATCATGACACATTCCTAACTTTAAAAAAAATCTGCGGAACCCCGCATGATAATACGTAGGTGTATTTTAAGCTCCATTAGTTTTTTAAAAAGTAGTCACAAAGAGCTATTACGAAGTCCGTAACGACTGTAAATAAATTCACGTTTTACTTATCACAAAATAACAACAGTATAAACAAAGCAATGACGAAAATCGCAAGACATGGTGCGAAGCCATGGGAATTTGCAGAGCGTGACTGTCTTACCGGAGTAATGGTCAGCGAACGAGCTCTGTCAATGGTCTTCTCGGCCGGCATTCGGGTATTCTAGAGGAAATATCGATCCTCTTCCTCGGATTTAAGTCGGGAATCAGCTCAAAACAGCCATGTGACAACTTCGGCTGCTTCCTCTTTAAATCCCTTCTCACTATTTTTACGATAATAATTTGTGCACAATAATAATAATAATAATTATTATTATTATTATTTACTGTATTTGGGTTGTTACCCGGTGGCAGTGGTTATTTTACATGTATACAAAACATGAAACTGGTTACTACTAAATTTAAGTCTGGAGGGTTACATGAGAAGCATGTAGTGGCAACTTCTAATCTTAGGAACCATCTCAGCATTGGCTTTTAGGCACAGGGAAACCAAAAAAAAACCTGTGTCGAGATGCCGGTCGCAGGACCTTCCGAATAATGACTTCTAGCCAGCAGTCCGGCATCTAAAGTAAAATGTCCTCTAAACCTTTAAAGAATGAATCTATCCTAAATGATATATAGAAGTTCAGTTCTCTCCTCACACAAAACGTAACAGTTTTTTATGATGTTAATTCGGCTAACGATCTTCAGCAGATTTGCTTTCTAGGTTTGAGAATGAAGTGGGAATCTCTGCACCAAATGCCAAATTCTGCACCTTTAATCAAAGTGCACGTACTTTTAAAACAACGAATGAAGGAGAGAAAAATTCTAAGGAAAATATAATGCCGGCGACTTTGTATGTCACCGTCGAGCATGAAATTCATGCAGAAAATGAGCAATGCTCGCTACTCTGGGTCATTAGTAAAAAAGCTTTGTTAGTACATAATGGATCGTAAGTGTTTTGGGGCTTCATAAGAGAGAAATCCGCCAATAACATGATTAGTCAGCAGAGATAAGGTCTGCGGAATTTGGACATAATGAAGAGTTTTGATATAATGGTGAATTTATAATTTAAAAAAAAGATTGGGTAGCCTCATCTACTCGGAATTTAATTTTAATAAATTTAAAGTGAAGCATGAAAAATTGTGAAAATACTTTTGTGTCCAATGCCTTTAGAAAGAGCATTTTTATTTTGAAGGTTCCTAAGCTTGGCCTCCTTCTCTTTCTGACAAGAGAAATATTAAGATCAAAGTGAATATGGGGCACCGATACTTTCGCCCTGACAGTCTAAAATCGAAGCTCTACATGCCTCAGTGCCGCTTGGACTGACCCGATATCGAACCAAACCCTGCCATTGAAGAACAGATTTCATCCAAATCAAAATTAATTCCTACCTCTCATGAAATTCGTCTATATTACAAAGAGCAGTTGGTTGATGCTTTGAGAATTGTATGACACATAAATACATGCCATGAGAAAAATTCAGTCTTTCAAAGAAGTTCGATGTTAATATGCCCTTGAATAGTTTAATAACTGCATTTAAATTTGATTTGATTTTTGAATTGTTATCTATGGTGAGCAATATGGCCAAAAAAAGTCAGTCTGAATTTTGGTAAACTTCCTTCTAACACCACCACGTACATTATGAACCTAACAACGTATTCTTTTTAGAAAACCTACAAAAACTGCCATATTTGGATAATTTATTTTTATTTTATTAAAATATTTGCGAATGTTTCCCCTTTTCCAGTATCAGTTTGTTTTCTTTTCGTTCCTTCAAATTAGCCCACTTATACATGACCTTATTACAGTTATATAAACCCATTACACACGCAAACAAACGGAATTTTCTTGAAAATCTACATTTGTAACATAAACCATCACCGCCAGCAAGGGAAAATTAATTCGAACAGCGACTGTCCTTCGAGTGAAACTAATTGTACTAGTACTATGCTATCGTGTGTTGTGGTATTATTTATATAATGGATACGAAACATAAATCTTTATCTGTCTGAACCTAAGATGTTCGTTAATTCTGCATATTATTATGTATCACTTCGTTTAATGTGTCAGAGTAAATTGTTATACAAATGTATTCAATTCATTAAAAAAAAAACACGATCAAGTACAGGACTTTTTTATGTTTTGCTGACCCTGCAGCTCTGTATAATCTTAATAATTAACCAACTTAATGCACAAAATCTTATCTCGTAATAAGTTTATTATATGCCTCTACATGTTTCGAGCACTATGTGCTCGAAACATGTTTGGACACTGTTACCTCTCACAAAAAGGTTTCTTCGCAGTAGATTTAATTACTTCTGTCCAGAACCGTTTTTTTCTCTGGATAGTCTCTACATAAATTTGTGATAATTAGTGAAAAGTGCCTCGCACCGTGCTGCGCGATCCAGGCACAGCGACAGGAGAAGAGAAGGCAGCCACGGCGTTAAATTCATGACGACTACAGTGTAGATGTAGTTAATTCATGACGACTATCCTGTTGCCGTAGTTAAATTACAACTACAGTGTAGATATAGTTAATCCATGAAGACTATCCTGTTGATCTAGTTAATTCATGACGACTACTATGTTGATCAAGTTAACTGATTATATCTACCGTTGTAGTCCACTTAATTCCTTACAAACACAGTGCTGATTTATTTAATTAATTAAAACTATTTTTGATCCAGTTAATTCGTTACAACTATCGTGTTCATATATCTAAGAAACGTACTAATCAATGTACTTCATGCCAACTTCACTTCATTAAGTCGCAATCCGCGACATTACTATATGTTTATACAGAGAGAGAAAAAAAAAGTGAAGGTCGATTTCACTCCCTTATCTTCCTTTGCTCCGTTCTGTAATGATTTAACGCTTCTGGCATTCAATACATGATGAGGCTCTTCCCCTTTCCGACTAAGAGAGGAATGGAGCATGGTACGGCAGTTAGATTAATCGAATCGTTTAAGACAGCCTTATCTCCCTAAATATAGTCATGACCCAGCGTGTTAATGGCATTCCCACTGCAGTACGTGGAAGGGTAGCAAGCCAAGCCAAGCCAAAGTGTTAACTGGGGGCGGAGACTTGGGCTTCGCGCAAGTCGACGTCTCCCACTCTGTTAGCCATTCCTGCGTTTGACCGTATTGCTGGGCTCAGTAACAGACACCTAAACTCTAACAGAGAATATGCTAACGCTAACGATTTGGAAGTCAGGCTGAGGGCCTTGACTGATTGTGCCAAAGACTAGGGCCTAGGTTGCCCTGGACTAAGTATGGGAGGGATAAACTTTGGTTGTTTGGCTGTCTGGGTTCCGAGCCCAGATTGGCTCTGTCGCATACTGGAGTTATGCGACATTTGTCAGGCGCTTAGGTGAAGCCGCCGCGCCTGGGGGAGGGGAGTGCGGGCCGTGCCCCGACTTTGCATCGAATACCCTGCCATTTGCCTTACAACTGAGGAAAATCACGGAAAACCTCAGTCAGGGTAACCGAATGGCGCTCGGCTGTTCAGCGCCGAGCGCGATTCATTTTGTCGACGTGACCATCGCGAGCGATGGCCTCGACTGACCTGCTGTCCCCTGCCGCCCTTGGCTTTCGCGTCAGGCGACGGGGTCAACCCTCGGTCAGCGTAAGTATCTGCCGAGTTGCCGTACTAGGGGTTTCCCCCACATCAGCTAACTTTGAGTCAAAGCTCTCGGTCAGGGCTCCGATGTGGTCGGCAAACAGCGGAACGCCCAGATCCTCGTGTATCTGCCTGTTACTTACGTAATGGGGGGCACCAGTAGCGAGGCGAAGACACTTGGATTGTAACACCAGTAACTTCCGGACATGGGAGCGGGCAGCGGACCTACACGCGGGGCACGCATAGTCCATCAGGGGCCGGATGAGCTGCTTATATAGCAGGACTCCGTTCCTGACCGATAGATCACTCTTCGTATTCAGGAGGGGGCCCAGCATACCCATCCTTTGAGCAGTCCTCTTCCTGAACTTGTCGATGTGAGGCGACCAGGTGAGTTGTGTATCTAGGGTCACCCCCAGATAACGAGTAGTTTCGACCCATTCGATTGGTTCCCCGAAGAGTGTTACTGGTCGGGGTTGGACAAAGCGCCGTCCGGCACACGCGAAGATTATCACGGTGCTCTTAGAGACATTAATGGCGATTCTCCATTCACTCAACCGCCGTTGAAGGCCGTTGAGGTATGACTCCAGGTAGCTGACAAGCAGCGTCAGGTTGCGGGACGTGGCTATGATGGCCGTGGCGTCCGCGTAGAGGGCCAACTCGACGTGGTGCAAGGGATGGGGGGGGGGGCATGTCGTTGACATACAGACTGAAGAGAACAGGGAAGATCAATCCACCCTGAGCTACCCCAGCCCGCATGCCTTGACGAGATGACGTGGCTGTCTGGAAGGACGCTTCGAATGAAAAGTGACATGCGCTCAACCACGAAGATATATATGGGTACTCAAATCTCTCTTTGTGGTTTAAATTTAAAAAAAAAAAAAAAAAATAATTTTTAGAGAAGCCTGAACTTTAAATCAACTTTTAAAAACAGCAAATAAAAAACCCCAAAAAAT
>Ga0123354_10007087_pt1 | contig 16780 bp, 7 predicted proteins | sample TergutLab28metaG_2_FD_97872 | JGI IMG/M metagenome (GOLD analysis project Ga0123354, IMG submission 97872) | Labiotermes labralis P4 segment gut microbial communities from Petit-Saut dam, French Guiana - Lab288 P4 | ecosystem: Host-associated > Arthropoda: Insects > Digestive system > Gut ...
ACGGTACTGAACTGTACATATTGCTGTCTGCGGTCTGTCTGACGGTACTGAACTGTACATATTGCTGTGTGCGGTCCGTCTGGCGGTACTGACCTGTACACATTGCTGTCTGCGGTGTGTCTGTCGGCACTGAAATGTACACAATGTTGTCTCTGTTCGGTCTCTCGGTAATGAACTGTACATATCCCTTTCTGCGCTCTGTCCGTAGGTACTGAACTCTACATATTGCTGTGTGCGGTCTGTCTGAAGGTACTGAACACTATACATTGCTGTGTGCGGTCTGTCTGTCGGTAAGGAACTGTACATATTGCTATCTGCGGGGTGTCCTTCGGTACTGAACTGTGAATATTGCTGCGTGCGGTCTGTCTGACGGTACTGAACTATACACATTGCTGTGTGCGATCTGTCTGTAGGTACCACACTGTACACATTGCTGTCTGGGGTTTGTCTGACGGTACTCAACTGCATATATTGCTGAGTGCGTTGAGTCTGTCAGTACTGAAAAGTGCATATTCTGTGTGCGATCTGTCTGCCGGTACTGAACTGTACACATTAATTTGTGCGGTGTGTGTGCGTGTCGGTACTGAATTGTACATATTGCTGTCTGCGATCTGCCTATTTGTACTGAACTGCGCATATTGCTGTGTGCGGTCTGTCTGTCGGTACTGAACTCTACATATTGCTTTGTGCGGTCTTTCTGACGGTAATGAACTGTACATATTGCTGTCTGCGGTCTGTCGGTCGTTAGTGAACTATACACATTGCTGTGTGCAGTCGGTCTGTCGGTACTGAACTGTACACATTGCTGTCTGCGGTCTGTCAATTGGTAGTGAACTGTACAAATTGCTGTGGGCGGTGTGTCTTTCGGTACTGAACTGTACAAATTACTGCTTGCGGTCTGTCTGACGGTAGTGAAATGTACAAATTACTGTCTGCGGTCTGTCTGACGTTACTGTCTTTCTGTAGGTACCGAAATATACACATAGCTTTGTGCGGTCTGTCTGACGGTACTGAAATGTACTTATTGCTGTCTGCGGTCTGTCTGTCTGTACGGAACTCTACACATGGTTGTGTTGGGTCGGTCTGTCGTTATTGAACTGTACATATTGCTTTGTGCCGTCTGTCTGCCGGTATTGAAGTGTACATTTTGCTCTCTAAGGTCTCTCTGTCGGTACTGAACTGTACAGATTGCTGTGTACCTTCTGTCTGACGGTACTGAGCTGTACATATTATTGTCTGCGGTCGGCTTGTCGTTTCTGAACTGTAAATCTTGCTGTGTACCGTTTATCTGTGGGTACTAAAATGTATATATTGCTGTCTGTGGTCTGCCTTTCGGTACTGAACTGCACACATTGCTCTGGGCGGTCTGTCTGACGGTACTGAACTGTACAGATTGCTGTCTGCGGTAAGTCTGTCGATACTGAATTGTACAGAGAGGTGCGTGCAGTCTATCTCTCGGGACTGAACTTTAGACATTGCTATCTGCGGTCGCTCTGTTAATTCTGAAGAGTACACATTGGTGTGTGCGGTCTTTCTGTCGGTATTGAACTGTAAATATTGCTGTCTGCCGTCTGTCTGTCGGTACTGAATTGTACAAATTGTTGTCTGCATTCTGTCTGTTGGTACTGAAATTTACACATTACTCTCTGCGGTCTGTCTGACGGAATTGAAATGTACACATTGCTGTTTGCGGTCTGTCTGACGGTAATGAACTGTACAGATTGCTGTGAGCGGTCTGTCTGTCGGTACTGAAATGTACAGATTGCTGTGAGCGGTCAGTCTGTCGGTATTGAAATTTACAGGTTGCTGTGTTCCGTCTGCTTGTGGGTACTGAACTGTACACATTGCTGTGTGCGGTCTAACTTTCTTTACTGAACAGTGCATATTCCTCGCTGCGATCTGTCTATCAGTACTGAACTGTACATATTGCTGTGTGCGGTCTGTCTGACGGTACTGAACTTTACACATTACTGTGTGCGGACTGTCTGACGGTACTGAACTGTACAAATTACTGTGTGCGGTCTGTCTGACGGTACTGAACTTTACACATTACTGTGTGCGGTCTGTGTGACAGTACAGAACTGTACACATTACTGTGCGTGGCCTGTCTGACGGTACTGAACTGTACACATTACTGTGTGCTGTCTGTCTGACGGTACTTATCTGTACGCATTACTTTGCGCGGTTCATCTGACGGTACTGAACTGTACACATTACTGTGTGCGGTCTGTCTGACGGTACTGAACTGTACACATTATTGTGTGCGGTCTGTCTGACGGTACTGAACTGTACACATTACTGTGTGCGGTCTGTCTGACTGTACTGAACTGTACACACGGATGTCCGCGGTCGGTCTGTCTGTACTGAACTGTACTCATTGCTGTGTGCGGTCTGTCTGATGGTACTGAACTGTACATATTGCTGTGTGCGGTCTGTCTGTCGGTCCTGGACTGTACACATTGCTTTGTGCGGTCTGTCTGTCGGTGCTGAACTGTACATATTTCTGTCTGCGGTCTGTCTGACGGCACTGAACTGTACAAATTGCTGTGTGCGTTCTGTCTGTCGGTACTGAACTGTACACATTGCTGTATGCGGTCTGTCTGTCAGTATAGAAATAAACACATTTCTGTGTGCGGTCTCTGAGTCGGTACTGAACTGTACATATTGCTGTGTGCGTTCCGTCTTTCGGTACTGTACTGTACAGATTGCTGTTTGAGGTCTGTCTGTCGGTACTGAACTTTACACATTTCCTTCTCACTCTTATAAGTCTCAGAAAATTTTACTACACATTAAATATGTGTTTTATGTTGTACTGAATATTTGTCCATGAAATTTGTTATTTTCAAAATAATTCGGACAGTTATTATGATAAATTTAAATTACTGTACAGTAAAGTACAGTGCAGTACAGGAGTATAAAGTAGAGTATTTTACAGTATATTACAATACAATACAGAATATTTGATTGCAGTGCAGTAATGTACAGTAGCTTACAGTAAAGTACAGAATTGTACAATACAGTACTTTGCAGTACAGTAGAATACAGTAGAGTGCAGTGGATTTCAGTACAGTAGATTACAACAGATTACTGAAAATTTCAGTGCAGTACAACGCAGTGCTGTGCAATGAATTACAGTACAATGCAGTACAGTACAACAGAGAAAATTACAGTAAATTTAAGTGAAGTGCAGTGCAGTACAGTAGAGTAAAGTACAGTACAGTAAAGTACAGAAATTTACAATAGAGTAAAACAAAGTACTTTACACAACAGTATGATACAGTACAGTACAGTACAGGGCAATAAAATACAGTGCAGTGCAGAGCTGTGCATTGCAGAGCAATACAGTACAGTAAAGTACAATTGAATGAAGTACAGTTCACTAAACTACAACACAGTACAGTACAATACTGTAGAGTAAAGTACATTAGTGTAACGTACAGTAAATTACTGTACAGTACAGTACAGTAAAATACATTAGAGTAAAGTACAGTAAAGTACAGTACAATCGAGTGCAGTACAGTACAGTAAATTACAGTAAAGTACTGTAAATAACAATACAACACAATACAGTAGAGTGCAAAAGAGCACAGTAGTGTACAGTTTATTACGGTAGAGTACAGTACAGTACACACAGTACAGTACAGTATATAAGGGTAGAATACAGTAGAGAAATGTACAATAAATTACAGTAAAGTACAATTCAGTATAGTAGTGTACAGTAAAATACGGTATATTACAATATAGAGCTTTATATTACAGTTCATTAGTGTACAGTACATTACAGTGCAATACAGTACTGTAAAGTACAGTGAAATACATTACAGAACAGGACATTAAAGTACAATGTACAGTACAGTAAAGTACATAAAAATACATTACAATACAAGTAGAATACAGTACACTATACAGTAAAATACATTAGAATAACATACAGTAAATTACAGTACAGTACAGTGCTGTAACGTACAGTAAATTACAGTACAATACAGAACATAGCAGTGTAGTACATTACAGTAAAGTACAGTAGAGTAGAGGACAGAATAGCACAGTACTGTACAGTATATTACGGTAGAATAGAGTACAGTACAGTACAATACAGTAAAGTAAATTAGGGTACACTACAATACGTAGCTTTATATTACAGTTCATTAGAGTACAGTATATTACAGTGCAGTAGAATACTGTAAAGTACAGTGCAGTACATTACAGAACAGGAAAGTAAAATACAAAATACAGTACAGTAAATTACAGAAAAATACATTAGAGTACACAGTAGAATACAGTAAATATACAGTAAAATACATTACAATACAGTACAGAACAGTATAGCAGTATACAGTAGAGTACTTTAGATAACAGTACAATAAGGTACAGTGTAGTACAGAACACTACAGTACAGAAGAGTACAATACAGTACAGCACAATATTTTACAGCGCAATACAGTAGAATAAAGTAGAGTAGAGTTCAGAACATTTCAGCAGAGTACAGTACAGTAGATTAGAGTAGAGACCAGAAGAATTCAGCAAAATAGAGTACAGTAAATTACAGTACAGTACAGCATATGCAGTACATAATAATAGAGTAGTGTAAGTACATTTCAGTACGCTATATTACAGGAAAGTACAGTACAATACAGTAGAGTAGAGTAGAATAGAATACATTACAGTACAGTACGCTACAGTACAGGAAAATACAGTAAACAATAGAGTACAGTACTGTGCACAATAGGGTAAAATACAGTAGAGTTCAGTACTAAGTAAAGTACATATAATACAGAACAGTACAGAACACAGTACAGTACAGCACAGTACAGTAAGTTCCGGTACAGTACAGTAGAGTAATATACAGTTCAGTAACATACAGTACAGTATATTAACGTAAAGTACAGTACGGTAAGTTACAGTACTGTGCGGTATAATACAGTAGATCAGAGTACATTACAGTACAGTGCACTACAGTACGTAGAGCACAGCACTGTACTGTAAAGTTCAGTACAGTACACTACAGTACAACACAGAAGAGTACACTACAGTAGAGTACAAGTCAGTAGAATGCAGTAATGCACAGAACAGTACAATTCAGTATAGTACATTAGAGTAAAATAAGGACAGAACAGTACAATACAGAACAGTAAATTACAACACAGTACAGCACAGGATGTAAAAGCACAGATCAGCAAAGTACAACACAGTACAATACATCAAAATAAAATAGAGCACAGTTCTGTATAGTAAAGTAGAATAGAGTACAATAAAATAAATTACAGAACAGTAGGGTACATTACAGCACATTAAAATACATTACTGTAAAATAAAATACAGTAAATTACAGTCCAATAAACTACTATATAGTATAGTGCAGTAGAGTGCAGTAAAGTACTGAAGAGTGCAATAGATTACAATACAGTACGTTACAGTGCTTTAGAGTACAGTGCTGTTCAGTAGAGTACAGTATAGTACATTATATTACAATAGAGTACAGAAGAGTATAGTAGAGTACAGTAGAGTACTCTAGAGTACAGCACATTTATGTACCATACGGTACAATAGAGTAGAGTACAGTGCAGTAAAATAGATTAAAATATATTACAAAGCATTACTGTGCAGTGCAGTGTAATATATTAAAGTGCAGTGCGGTGCAATGAAGTACAAAAGAATACAGTACAGTACAGTGCAGTACAGTACAGTACAGTAGAGTACAGTACAGTACAGTAAAATACAGTAGAATACATTTCCATATAGTAAACTAAAATCCTGTAAAGTAAAGTAAGTTCAGTACAGTATACTACAGTAGAGTACAGTACAGTACATTGCAGTAAAATAGAGTGCATTAAAGTACAGTAACGTGCAGTAAAATTATCTACACTACAGTAGAATACAATACAGTACAAGACTGCAGTACGGTACACTAGAGTACAATAGAGTACAATGCAGTTCAGTTCAGCAGAATACACGGTACAGTAGAGTCGAATTCTGTACACTACTGTAAAAAATACAGTAAAACACAGTAAAGTCCATAGTGTACATTAGTAGTAAAAAACAGTACAGTACAGTACATTACAGTACAGTCCATAGAGTACAGTAAAATACTCTACAACAGAGTAGAGAACAGTTCACCGTTCAGTACAATACATTACATAAACTGCAGTGCAGTACACAATATATAAGAGGACAGTATATTGTACTGTACAAAATGGTACAGTACTTTACTGTACCGTACATTACAGTACAGTACAATTTACATTATATTACTGTACACAAAGTACGGTATTCTACAATAAAATACAGTACGAAACAGTACAATATATTACAGCGCCGTAAGTACAATACAGTACAGTAAAATACAGTAGAGTATAGTACAGTACATTACAATAAAGTACAGTCCAGCACATTATATTACAGTACAGTACAGTACAATATATAAAATTACAGTACAGTACAGTGCAATAGAGTTCAGTAGACTAAGTACAGTACAATACAGTACAGTAAGTACAATACGCCACAATACATTACAGTACAGTACAGTAAATTGCAGTAGAGTAGAGTATTATTGGACTTCAAAAGAGGACAGTACAGTACAATACAGCAGAGAACAATAGAATGCAGGACAGTACAGTACAGTAGATTAGAGCACAGTACAGTTCAATAGAGTACTCTAGAGTACAGCACTGTACATTACAGTACAGGAGAGTACAATACAACACAATACAGCACTGTAAATTACCATAGAGTACAGTACAGGACATTAGGGTTCAGTAGAGCACGTTAAAATACAGGACAGTAAAACACAGTACAGTGCAGTACAGGACAGGCGGTACAGTCCAGTCCAAGATATTACACTACAGTACAATACATTACAGTACAGTGCAGTACACGACAGTACAGTACAGTAGTGTACAATACAGTACATTACAATACAATAAGTACAGGACAGATGTGTACAATACAGAAAGATACAATACAGTACAGTGCATTAGAGTTATTAGAGGACAGGACATTACAGTACAGTACAGTACAGTTCAGTACAGGACAGGAGAGTACATTAGAGTACAGTAGGGACATTACATGATAGTATAGAGCAATACAGTGCGTTAGAGGACAATACAGTACAATATAGAACAATAGAGTTCAGTAGAAGTTAGTAGAGGACAGTAAAGTACATTACAGTACATTACAGCATAATAAAGTACAATATATCACAGTACAATACAGTACAGTACATTATAATACAGTACAGTACGTTACAATACAGTACTGTACAATTAAGTACAGTACAGTGCTGTGCAGTACAGTACAGTACAGTGTAGTCAATACAGTACAATACAGTACAGTAAAATACAGCACAATATAATAGAGTACAATACAGTAACTTAGAGTAAAATACAGTATATTTCAGCACAGTACAGTACAGTACAATATATTACAATACAGCACAGTACAGTACAGTAAAATACAGTACACTGCAGTAACGTACACTACATTAGAGTAAAGTACAGCTCAGTATATTACTATATATTTCAGTGCAGTGATTTACAGCATATTACAGTACAGTACTGTACAGGACGGTAGAGTACATTGCAGTAAAATACAGCACAATAGAGTGCAGTACAGTGCATTGCAATACAGTAGAATGAAATAGAGTAAATTACTATACAGTTCAGCACAGTAACGTACATTAGATTACAGTAAAGTACAGTACAATGTTGTACAGTAGAGTACGGTAAAATACATTACAGTACACTAGAGTGCAATACAGTACAGTACATCACAATAGAGTAAAGTACAGCACAATACATTTAAGTAAAGTATTCTACAGTACAGTACATTACAGTACAATACGGCACAGTATATTACAATACATTACAGTACTGTACAGCACAGTACAGTACAGTTTAGTACAGCACAGTACTCTAGAGTATAGTGCTCTAGAGTACAGTAGAGTACAGTACAATGCATTGCAATATAATACAAGACATAATATTACAGTACAATACAGCACAGTACTTTAGATTACATTACAGTACAGTACAGTACGGTACAGTACAGTACATTAATGTACATTGCAGTACAGCACAGTACAATACAGCACAATACAGTAGAGTACAGTACAGTGCAGTACATTACAGTACAATACAGTATATTACATTACAGTACAGTACACTACAATACAGAACAGTACAGTACAGTATAACTCAGTACCGTACAGTATATTACAGTACAGTACAGTACAGTACGTTGCAGTACAGTACAGCACAGTACAATACACTACATTACAGGACAATACAGCACAGCACAGTACAATATAGAACAGTACAGTACAATACCGTTCACTACACTGCAATAGAATACACTACAATACAGCACAGCACAAAAGAGTACATTACAGTACTGTACATTACATTACAGAACGGTACAGCACAATACAGTACATTACATTACAGTACTGTACATTACATTACAGAACGGTACAGCACAATACAGTACATTACATTACAGTACTGTAATTACATTACAGAACGGTACAGCACAATACAGTACATTACATTACAGTACTGTACATTACATTACAGAACGGTACAGCACAATACAGTACATTACATTACAGTACTGTACATTACATTACCGAACGGTACAGCACAATACAGTACATTACATTACACTACACTACAATACAGTACAGTACAGTACAGCACAATGCAGTTCCTACACGTACCCAAATAAGGATGCCTCCTGCTTATTCTTGTGGAAAACACGATTTTAAATTTGTGCGTTGAGGTTACATTAATGTATCGCACTCCCAAAAACATATGTCCTTTTCTTTTTCAACAAGGAGAATATATACAAATGACATAAGTGTGAGTCACGTTCTGACATTTTTCATGCTGGACTCTTCTCGCATAAATTCACAATTTACTGCACTTTGTTCACACAATGTTGCGAGAAATGTGATCATGCTACCTCTTAAGACGGGGGCACGGCCCCCACTCTTCCGAAATTAATTGTGTTGTTCAATGTATAGTTTGTGGATTAAATGTGTACTGTATATTTGTCACCGGCTGTCAACCCAACTGCAGTTAACACACACACACACACACACACACACACACACACACATATATATATATATATATATATCAACACATCAACCTACAACTCTAAATTCAAAGCTAAACTACCCTACGATTTCTTTCCACACTGGGATTTAACGGCTGCCAGAATATAGCACCAATTAGGGTATCCATCAAATGGATATCCACCAGAAAATTGAAATCTGAACGTAGAAAAACAAGCCCAGAAATATTCCGGTAGAGGATTTATGGGTTATATTGTGTAGAAGAATCTTGAATTCTAAGATGAGATGTATAAAAATTAACAGATTCCAGGGCAATTGGTAGAGGGTAGAATAGAAAGCCTAACTTGAAAGCATTTTCATAGTGTAAATACAAACTCTATACGACTCTCTGTTGCCAATAGCAGTTAATAGGGGATAGATGCATGCCTGAAACTCTGCTTCTGTACACAATGTTCAACTTTCAAGATTGAACCCTCTCTCTCTCTCTCACTCTCTCCACACATAATGCTTCAGCAATGGCTGAAATTATTCAAATTAAGAGTAAAAAAACTCTCTACATTTGCTGGAACATTACAACGTTACTAACTGCAGAGCAACAGCGGACAGTCTCACATAACTGTGCATGTAGCACGCATTGAGAACGATAAAACATACTTTTTACCTGCATTTAACACTCTCGTTAATTCTCAGCTTTTCAGGACGGTCAAACTTTGAGGGTGTAATCTTCATTACTCTTGAGATGTTTATAATATTACGTATAAGAATTTGTGTCTAATTATGAATTATTTGTGTTCTACAGTGAACAGCGTCATATCATACACCAGCGATTCTGCAGTAAAAGTTAATAGTACACTAAATTTTGAACCTTCCCATCCATTAGGTAAGTATATGATAAAAGGCTTGACAAACAGCGTCATGATGTCATCTGGACAATGTAAAGTTTATCGATCACAAATCGTTTCATATAAAATACATAATTATTGTGGCTAATGTGATATATTGTGACTTTCAATGGTCCATGAAAAAAAAAGATTGATTAACTTTCTCAACAGCCATTCAATATATTCCAAACTTTTCGTTTTATGACAACGTTAACTAAACCCAGATATTGACTAGGATATTTTCTGGATGACCTCAAGACTGGAATTGGTTTTTGTTACGCTCATTGCTCCTCATCGCTCATTGCTCTGTATTATTATGTTGATGAAATAAGAAACGGGAAATTCCTACGGCTGTATGGGAGGAGGTAACTTCAATTGCTGGACCCGCTGGTGGCCACATGATCATTCTTGCAAACCGAAACCACAGTGCCCAAGGAACCCAAGGCCAAGTCCGTGCGGCCCTGTCTTTATTGTACCGAAAAGCGGCTGTAATAGACCAAGGGTATGGTGCAGACCGTGGCAGTGCAGACCGTGGCAGTGCAGACCGCGTTGCTGACGGTAACAATAATAATAATAATGTTCAGTCAATGTATTTCAGATATATTACCAGCCAAAAATAAAAACATCTAATTTGTATAAAAATGTATAAGCATTAGGAAGCAACCTCACTGTCAATATGAAAAACAAAAGCAACCTCAATGTCAATATGACACACAAAAGCAACCTCACTGTCATTAGGACACACAAAAGAACCTCACTGTCAATATGATACACAAAAGCATCCTCACTGTCAATATGATACGCAAAGGCAACCTCACTGTCAATATGATACACAATAGCAACCTCACTGTCAATATGATACACAAACGCAACCTCACTGTGTTTATGATAAGCAAAAGCAAACTCACTGTCTGTATGACACACAATAGAAACCTCACTGTCAATATGATACACAAAAGCAACCTCACTGCCAATATCATACACAAAGGCAGCCTCACTGTCAATATGATACACAAAAGCAACATCACTGTCAATATGATAAACAAAAGCAACCTCATGGTCAATACGATAAGCAAAAGCAACCTCACTGTCAATATGATAAGCAAAAGCAAACTCACTGTCAATATGAAAAACAATAGCAACCTCACAGTCAATATGATATACAAAAGGAACCTCACTGTCAATATGATACACAATAGCGACCTCACTGTCAATATAATACACAAAAGCAACCTCACTCTTAATATGGAACCCGAAAGCAACCTCATTGTCATTATGATACACAACAACAACCTCACTGTCAATATGATACGAAAAAGCAACCTCATTTTCAATATGACACACAAAAGCAACCTCACTGTCAATATGATAAGCAAAAGCAACTTCACTGACAATATGATACAAAAAAGGCAACTTCTGTGTCAATATGATAAACAAAAGCAACCTCACTGTCAATATGAAAAACAATAGCAACCTCACTGTCAACATGATATGCAAAACAACCTCACTTTCAATAAGAGAGGCAAAAGCAACCTCACTGTCAATATGATACACAAAGGCAACCTCTCTTTCAATACGATACACAAAAGCATCCTCACTGTCAATGTAATACCCAAAGGCAACTTCACTGTCAATATGATACACAAAAAAAACCTCACTGTCAATCTGATACACAAAAGCGACTTCGCTCTCAATATGATGCACAAAAGCCACTTCACTGTCAGTATGACACCCAAAGGCAACATCACTGTCAATATAATACACAAAAGCAACCTCGCTGTAAATATGAGAAACAAAAGCAACTTCACTGTCAATATGATACACAACAGCAACCTCACTGTCAATACGATATACAAAAGCAACCTCACTGTCAATATGATACACAAAATCAACCTCACTGTCAATATGATACACAAAGGCAACCTCACTGTCTATATGATACACAAAATCAACCTCACTGTCAATATGATACACAAAAGCAACCTCATTGTTAGTATGATACACAAGAGCAACTCCACTGTCAATATGACTCACAAAAATCCCTAAAATTCAATCAAAGTAAAGTGATTAACGCTGGCAACAGCTCACTTCCCAATTAAACTACGAGACCAAGAATCATGCTGTGATGCTGCTGTTTCTGTTCAGACTTTGTAGTGCTGTGGCAAATTCTGTGCACTTGAGAAAATGTGGTAGCCGACGACAGCAAGAGGAGGTACCACGCAAAACAATCAGTTTGTGAGAGGAAGCTCGTATAAGCAATGTTATATCACAAATTATAAAGCAGGTGTCAGTATGTGCATCTCAAATAAACAAAACTCACACACACCAACTGGTGACATGCAGTGGGATAAGTGTATAGATGTCAGCTAACAGTGATTAGAAATTAACTGGACAAATTTATTTTGTGAAATTTGATGCATGCCTGTAAGTGCATTGTGTGGATTAAGTTGCCTGAAAGTGACACACACAAACAGGAACACACTTTATTATCACCTAATATTTTGATATTGTACATTATTTATTTCCACATAATAAGGATGCCCTGTATAACATAAAATAATTTTTTTAAATTTTGCGAGGTGGGGGATCGTGCAATAAAAGGGTACAATAAGAAATAACTGTAGTATTTAGTATTCATTAAAACATACATCTCTTATGTATTTACTACAACAAATTATGTACAATTGGGCATGGTGTGAACAAATGCAACATACATTTATTTTGCATTTTGAGAACAACCTTAAAACTTACAAAAACAATGCAAACTGACTGTGGAATGTCACTTGGCTTGTGGCACAGTAAATGGCACCTTGTCTATCAAAGGGGATATATACGTAAACAGCGGATACCCATTAGCCAAGTCCCTGCCGTCAGTTCCAATGTATGTATCGAACCACATTTCTGAAGGAATTATAAAAAAAATATCTCTCCACACTTCCAAGCAAGCACATTTATCTGCCATAATTTTTTAACTTCCAACCACCCCCCACATTACAGACCCAAACTATTGCAGAACTATGCACAAGTGTACATTCTTTGCATTCTCAGGTATCATATCTATGGAGCACCAACTTTGCAACAGAAAATGGTTTTGACTTGTGCAAATCTAACATTTTCTCCCATTTTCCTTCTCATGATCCATGTTCCAGAAAAATTACACAACATTACTGGAGGCAAATAATAATTATAACATCCATTTCTTACTACTATTACTGTTGCAGCTGCTGCGCTACTACTACTACTACTACTGCTACTATTACTACTACTACTGCTACTATAGAAAATGTGCATTAAATAAATTGAACCTGCTGAATGTGTAAATTCAGTCACCTTCAATACCACAGCTTTATCTGCTACTGGCATGTTAGTGATCAACAGTAGTTTCATGGCAACTGTCTGAACATCACACATAAACAGTAAATTTCTAATCGATCACTCACTACTTGTAGCTTTTCAATTAATCGCTGTATTCAAAACCTGTGTTGCAATTACATATTGCTGTCTGACGTTCTGGTGTTAAGAAACAACAGTGATGTGATGCTTTCACTGATGGCTAGAAACAGGGGTGGGGATTGGAAAGGAAAACAATGGTTTCAGTCCCTGCAGGACATTCAGCTCTGCAGTTCAATAAAACTGGCTTTTAACATACTGAGCTGGTGGATTTGAGGAATGACGCATATTCTGCACACACAATTAATGTCTGTTTGTATGAGGTACTAACTAATTAAAATGAATGCAAAAAATGGACTGACTGAATAAAACCTTGAACATATCAGTCATGATAAGTAGACTCTAGGCTGAACAATAGATTTACATGAAACATTCTCACTGCACTTATTGTACATCACTTGAAGTGCAGTGGCACAAAGCATTCATAAAAATTATGAAGGTACTGTCCACATGTTTACGCAGGAAACCAAGTAAAACAAGAGACCTACAGCCAGAAGGTGCAGCTGGAGACACTGTGCCTGAAAGTGGACTGTGCTCTTCTTTATTTAGATCATGGTTGCACAAATTTTCCAAAAATCTAGAAGAAATCTCAAAATTCTATTGCCAGAAATGTAACATAAAGCAAAGTCTATACTCAGGCACAACCCTACAAAATTTTGTCACCCAGAATATGCACACAGCTGACATCATCATCATCAGATTTAAAATATATAATATGTGAAATAGAACAGAATAACAAAAATTAATTTCAAAGAGACCAGATGAGGGTAAAGATATGGTCTGCTTTATACTGAAGAAACCTGTAAGACTCATTCAGGACAGATGTTTTTCAGGCCTCCTAAAACCAGATTAAAAATATGGCCTAATGACATTTTCTTACAGTGTTAATGTGCTACATGTTCAAGAATAGTGCAAATAACAACAAATAAAAACTGATACATAAACTGATAAATTAATAATTAGAACAGAAATGTCTTAAGTTCCAATAAGGTGTCTTGTAGTAAGTTTCAAAAAATAGAAACTGAATTGAAGTAACCATACTCTTCTAGAAATAATCACATCCAAAACTATGGTATTTCCAGTTTCTAAGTCCTTTATAAGTGTTCTCATTAAACAGTGCTGTCTCTTACTAAGATTATAGAAACAGACGATGAATGAGTATGGAGTAAGAGTGTGTGTAGGAATAATAGTGACAAGGCAATACTGAAGTGCTTGGTAAGAAATGTGTTCTAGTGACTACCACAAATCCCACATGGACTGGACCCCTGAAAGTGAAACTCTATCTTGTCAGTAAGAATGTCCTATGCTACATAATGCCTTGTGTCAATATTGAACTTTTCCTCCAGCCTTTACAAATTCGTAACGGATGCCCTTCATTATTCTATCAAAGAGCTCCTCAGTTGCTACACATTCATGTGGTGCGCCGCACTATCAGATGTAGTCACTTGTCAGTCCCAAACTGAAGCACATTGTCTGTAACAAACACATAAATCTATAAAATTATTTTTACCAGGATAGGTCACCTTAATGGCGTCAACTTATGGGCATCATGAATATCAGTTCTAAAGAGAAACATGCTGCCTCCAACTGGGCCACTTCTTGTCCTGAAGATGTAAACGCTCAAATCTAGTTCTGATTCCTCACACCAATTCAAAACACTGCCCGAATAAATGATGTCTTACAAAACTTATATATAAGGGATATTCAATAAACAAGACTCCCTACGTTAACAGTTAAATGGCAAGTTATTACAATATTACATGAGGCTCAATTATTCAGCTGAATTATCATTATTTTTTCAGCATAATCCTCAACACACTGATGCAACTGTCCCGTATTGGTACTGGTTTGAAAATTCCGTCATGACAGAAATCAGGCCCTTGTATTCACAACCATTCACAAACAGCCATTTTCTCTTCCCCATTTTCCTAGAATCTGTGACTTGTCAAGTGTTGCTTCAGTGGTCTGAACTGCACTATAACGTTCAATCTTTGAGCAACGAAATGATGCACAGGCCTCATCACATGTCAAGTGCCTTTTGCCAACATGATAGAAATTGTTATTCTTGTGCCAAGATGGAGCTAATGTATCAACATGCTTCAAGAATATGACAAAAAAGAATGATAATTCGGTGGAATAACTGACCGACATTGCAAGTTGTGATGACTTCTCACTGCTGCTAAGGAACACAGAAGCCCTATTTATTGCACATTCCTTGTAGGTTTCAAAAACATTTAACTCAAGTGTTTCAAATAAGGTCAACACACAAGAAACAATACAAAATTCCCAATAAGAAGTTCACCTTCCTTTGTGCAATCGGATGTGGATATATCAGGGAATGAACTGGTCCAGTTCATCGATCACTCATCATCCACAGTCTTTCCCACTCTTTTCTCTTTGCAGATGGGAGATTCTTGACAATTTCAATAAGAGGTGTAAACACTGTGTCACCTTTCAGGGGTACAGAAACCATGTGACAAAGGGAGTATGCAAAAGTTGCTGGCTGGAATGATCCATCAATATGCCATCATGTGCGATCCACTGCTGTATAAACATATTCTCTTATTTACATGTTTAACTTGACAACTAAATATCTTACTTTGAATTCACATAGCTCGATGTACACACTTGGTTATTAACAGTCTGTAGTAATTAAATGACCATCATCGATTAATTACTAATGTTTTTGTATAGGAAATGACCGAATTTTACACTAATCAATATCATGCATTGTACACTGTGCAACCTTCTATCGAAACGTGTACTGAGTCTGTCCTATAGCATATATGCCACTTCACAATACATGTATGTGTATACACAGACATGTGGTTATTATGATGATATTGACAAAAAATGTTACAATGTTTAGAACTCTTTATAACTCACTGCATTACAGTATGTTGCATATTGACATTTACCAGTCAATATGCCATTCATGCTTTGTGTAAAGTTCTGTAACTAGAGTTACCTGTGAAAGTACCTGCAAATGCTAAGCCACTATTCAGTACTTGGTTAGACTTAATTTGTGCAGCTGATTGTACTTTATGCATCTCTCAATAAACACTAGAAACATTTTCGCTAGTTGTTTCAAAGTCACACATTTTCATATTTCAGGCAAAGTGCCAGCACTGAGTACCATGAAAATCGGCAACTTGTTCTAAAATGATAACATTTTAGGGATTCCCAACTCCTAAGCAAAAACTTTGATATTACGTCAAATTAAACTTTTCATCCCAGAAATTTTATTCTGCGCACACATTGTAGCGTTAACTTTAACCACACAGCATATTTTGACATAACAAAATCTTCAATTACATTTCCCATTAATGGTGACAAACAGCAGCACTTTACAGACACTGACAGACAGCTGTAACAG
>Ga0123354_10007088_pt1 | contig 16779 bp, 7 predicted proteins | sample TergutLab28metaG_2_FD_97872 | JGI IMG/M metagenome (GOLD analysis project Ga0123354, IMG submission 97872) | Labiotermes labralis P4 segment gut microbial communities from Petit-Saut dam, French Guiana - Lab288 P4 | ecosystem: Host-associated > Arthropoda: Insects > Digestive system > Gut ...
CTGTAGGAATTTTGGTAACACAGAATTATGAAATATATAGCATTATTTACTGAATTTTCTGTAGGAATTTTGGTAACACAGAATTATGAAATATATAGCATTATTTACTGAATTTTCTGTAGGTATTTTGGTAACACAGAATTATGAAATATATAGCATTATTTACTGAATTTTCTGTAGGAATTTTGGTAACACAGAATTATGAAATATATAGCATTATTTACTGAATTTTCTGTACGTATTTTGGTCACAGAGAATTATGAAATATATCGCATTATTTACTGAATTTTCTGTATGTATTTTGGTCACAGAGAATTATGAAATATATCGCATTGTTATTACATATAATTAAAATTTGTCAGCTGCGTTAATGCTGTTGTGCCTTGTTCAATATATTCATATACAATGCTCATAACTCTCTTTTCCTTGTTAGACTCTTAACAGCTATATGACGATATCGTGTAGAAGACGCGTGCGAAATCCTTACTCGAGACGTGCCTGCGAACAGGAGAACAGCATTAAGTTGTACTTCAGAAAAAATTTATATTGGTGACGTAAAATTAATTAATTGATCATTCAGGATCCACAATAAGGATCTTTGTGACACGTCTGAAATATTGAGTTCTCACTGGATGCTGCATTATTTGAAAAGCTGACTCTTCAGTTGAACCTGTGCTGTAGGTACTTAGTAAAAATCCTTCACTGACCGGAAGAGAATAGATGCGACAGAGAAACTAGCACCAATATTACTACTCGCTGATAGTAAGAGTATCAATGCAACAATAAATAATGGAATAGATTTGGGAAAGGTTTAGATTTGAATTCCTACTGACGGATGTATGAATGGTAAATACGTCTTGAAAACACAGTCCATGAAAACACCTGGGGCATGTGGTGATATATTACTTAAAGGTGTAGAGTTCAAGTGTGGCTACGGCCAAGAGTGTTAGGGAGTCGTTTTTATCAACTCTCTTTATACACATTGATTAATTGGACCAGCAATATATCTTAATGCATTATAGATTGCCATTCATTCATGCTAGAGAATATATCCACCCCAGGTCCTGTACCTCGCCAAGCTGGGATTATGTTGGGTGTGAGATGATATTTTTCACGAATATAGGCTGACAGAATTCCGGTCCGCCAAGCCTGTCTCGCTAAACCGGATTAATGAGCGCTGTTCTGTGAACCAGAATTGTTTTATAGAGGATATTCTGATACACACTGAAGAATGTCACGAAATGTACGTTCAAATACACTGAAACGAAAATCTCTTTTAAGAGTAGCCTGATAATATTTTGCGAAAGCTGTGGATTTCCGTGACAAAGAAATTTGGGGAATGGGACATTTTTCCTTCATCATCTAACCAAATCCAGCGAAGTCGCTCTTAAAAAACTAACAGCCACATACGAGTCAAATAATTTTCGTGTTTTGTGAATGATTAATCCCATTATCGTGTTCAGCTAAGCCCGATACTTAACCCAAACTTAAGTCAGAAATTCAATCCGAAAATCATTGACATCAACCTTGTGACGTGTACATCGATATTGTCCTATATGTTCGTATGTATATATATATATATATATATATGTAGGCCTCACATATTGCGTGTTTCTTTCAGAATCCCAATTGAAGTTCTTCCGTTGACACATCCCAAAACTCTTTTGTCTTTTTCAGCAGTCTGTCAATCTAATTATCAAAATTCCGAATCATTAATTGCATTTTGGCTGTGTCGTGAGCCTCGTGCAGCTAACTGTGTGTTTATTGGGTTAAGAGACTGCATTTCCGTGTTTTCATGATCTCTGTGCAGACAGTTTTGTGTGTGTTTGTGCAGATGACACTCTCAGGCCTCACTTGCGTGTCTGTTAATCAGAAATTGTTTTGAATCAATATAATTTGACAATATAAATATATAGTACATAGAATATAACGTAATATATTATATTGAAATATATATTATTTATGTTTATATTATATGAAAGAATGTTATAATACGTTAATTTCGAACCAACGTTAATTTTATGAGGAGAAGTCTCAGACGTTTGCAGTTTATTGAACTATGTTCATATTATGCTACTTCGAATGAATAAGTCGTAATGAATTGGAAAGGAAGCAAATGGAGTAAACAGTGACGTAATATATGTTAGTCACATTTTTTGTGGGGCTTTAGAAAACCACGGAATCTTTAGTCAGGGTAGTCGGGTTCCATTTATGTATAGAACGGGACGCATCGCAAAGAAGTGTTCTGTATTAAATTATCTGTACGTACGGTAGAAGTGACTGTCAGTTACGAATATGGTCTTAACATCGGGGATGTAAAACAGGCAGAACGGTGATGACATATAGGTCTTTGTGTCCTTCATTTCTAACAGCAGTATATAGTTTGTGTGGGCCTGGTACCTCATTCGGTATAGCGACTGACAACGGGCTGGATGTCCGGGATCGAATCCCGGTGGGGACGAGATTTTCCGCCCCTCCAGACCGGCCCTGGGATCAACCCAGCCTCCTGTACAATGGGTACCGGGTCTTTCGTGGAGGTAAAGTGCGGCCTGGGCTTGCTGCTGACCACTCACCCCCTTCTAGTACCCCGGTCATAGAAGAATAGAGCTGTACCTGTACCCACCCTCTGGGCCACACCGGGCCTGTAACGAGATCACTTTAACTTTTTTTTTAGTATATATTTTGTAAGGCGCTGTTGAAGATATCTGGCTCTAACAGGGACGACGTAATAGGGGAAAGGTGAAGACTACATGACGAGGAGCTTCATGATTTGTAATCTTCGCCGGACATTGTGCGGATGATCAATCAAAATGAATGAGGTGGGCGAGGCACGTAGACCACGCAGACAGAGAACTGAGGTGCATACAGGATTTTGGTGTAGAAACCTTCGGGAGAGAGTTCACCTGGAAGACCAAAGCTTATAGGTGGGGTGATAATATTAAAATGTATTGTAAAGACGTAGGATAGGGATATTGACTATATTTATCTTACTTAGAGCAGGAACAGGTGGACGACAATTGTTAACACGGTACTGAACTGAGAGGTTCTACGAAACTCGGGTAATTTCTTGACTAGTTTCTCAAGAATGACACTATTCCCTAATGTTAGTTAATTAGTTAGATAGTTATTTAGTTAGTTAGTTACCGTGCTGTTTGAGTTCATATTTGGTATTGTGTACATAAAGCAATATTTTCAGATAAATATAATTTTATTTCACTTTTTCAAATATAATTTCTAGTTTTACGAATATGTCACAGAACTTGTGATTTTTGTGAACAGCACCTCGATATACATCGTATTTAACATAAAAAGTGGATGCAATTTTAATATAAGCATTTACGTATATAAATTTAAAAATCCCTTCCATACACGATGTATTTAACATAAAATAGGACATATATCATTTCAATTCGTACATTTTCGAATATAATAGTCGTATTTTTTTAACATTTGCTTATGGTTTACGAATTTAACAGAACACGGTTAAAAATAATCTCTTCCTCATTAAGATGCGATGTCTGTAATGTTATAAAAACAATAAATTTGTTTCTGCGATAAAGAAGGACGAAGACCAGGTATGTAAACTGACCTTACCGTGCATTTAAGTTAAAGTTCAGCTTAGAATATGCCGTGAAGTTACGTTGGTGCAGTACAAGGTGTACATATGCGTAATTTTTATTAAACGCGACTCTAATGTGCGTGTGTGGTCAACGCCACACCCGATGGAGTAATTCTTTTTCCCCCATGGCGCAACAGCCCCTATTGGGCCAGGGCCTCTTCATCGAAATTTCACGATCACAGTCAGACACACCACACTCGGTAGGACTCCTCTGGACGAGTGATCAGCCCGACGCAGAGACCTATACCTGACAACACATAACACTCACAAGACACAGTAATCCATGCCCCGGCGGGTTTCGAACCCACAACACCAAAAAGCGAACGGCCGCATACCTATGGCTTAGACGGCGCGGCCACTGGGATCGGACGATGGAGTAAATACTTCTGAAAAGTACGGGTACTCTTTGGAGGGTTCCCTTCTGTTATTCTGGGTTGACTGAAAATACCTCGGATGCCTACAAACATGACTAACGCAATGCGGAACCTAAGTGACGGTACACACATGGTAATGTCCTGTGGCAAGTGACGTCTTGTTATCTGAGGAGTCTTCTTACCTCATCCATCAAGGTAAATAAATGAACCTTGCAAACAAAGAAGGCAACGAACCAGTCAAAAAACCAACTTGTCGTTCCTTTGGAATTCGTACTTGCATAAGAATGGCGTGCACATAATTTGCAAACTGTTCGCTGCGTTACGCATGGCATCTAAGTAATTGCCAAAGTTTGACACCCTACTGAAGTGCTGAAGGTACAGATACTGGCCTACAAGAAGGTATCGGCGGTGGCCGGTATCTGAACTGTGGCGATTGGTAATCGTGTTCACGGAAATCTGCCTCTGTTCTATCTCTTGGTACAGCTAAATGTATTCAACTGCTTCACACATTCTTTCTTTGAAACACGTTTTTTCCTTTTGAAGTTTGAAACAACTGTAAAGCGCTTTTCTGGCCAGTGTTTTACTTTACCCAACAGAGCACTGTTTTATGTGACTCTTCCCTTTTTGTCCGCATGTCTTTCTCATAAACATTGTATATAGGTGAAGACAAGTATAGAAAGTTGATGAAATTGTACTGACAAGGGAAACCAAGTACTGGGAGGAAAATCTGTCTGAGTGTCGCTTTGTCCCCTACGGACCTCAAGTGGTTTGTCCCGTTATGCAGCTTAGGCCTCCGCGATGAGAGGCCGGCGAATAAACTTGAAGCGTGAATTTATTCGGTTTATGCATAAACATCCATCTCCTACTCACAGTAAACACAATGCGTTTCCAACCGTTTAATGTTGTTTACTGCAGCGATTTGTATGTATTATGAGAGACTAATGAAACACACAGATATTCTGTGTATAAAAATATCGAGATAGTTGAATGCCCCTGCAGGTGGTGCAGTATAGCACCCAGTATGTTTTACTGCGTTAGTATTATGGTCACGCATAAGAGTGCCGTCTGAATGGTCTGTTATTTTCCTATTCTGCCTGCACTATTGCATTCGTTCTTGTGTACCATGGTTGCCAGATAGCTCAACTTATCGACATTTGGCAGTCAACTGTTATATTGTAAATACTGCGAGCACTACTAGACGCCGAGTCATTTCTTTTTCTTCCTGTTTGTTTTTACTTCTAAAGTCAATATGTTCTCCAGAAAACTTCATTTTAAATCACCATTTTCTCGTAGGTTGATTTATAGCACATAATTTTTCATTCTACATTAGGAAAGACATCATTTTTACTAACAAAATCCAATATGACTAAGTTGTATTGACGGATATGTATTACTTTTTTGTAATTATTACAGTTTTCATATGTGATCTGTCTACGTTATTAAGAGGGGTCAGTTGTACAAAATTATGTTATGGGACATTAGACACTTTGAGCGATTCAAGATTAGCATTATATGTTCAAAGTGCAATGTAAAAACTAAATAAAATTTGTATTGTAACGGGATATATAATGTTAGGACGTATAAATTAAAAGCGAAATGAATTACTATACACGTACATGCACGCTTGCACATTGTAATGCAGTTTAATTCATGCATGTTCCCTCTTGAATTTCTAATTGCCCTCTTCAATATTATACCCACAATGTGATCTTTTGTCCGATAAATCAGATTTTACGGGAAGGTAAATCCCAAATGCGTTTAGGTAAAGGCGTTTGTACTCTATTCTAGCTGAATGGACATAAAAATAGTCAGAATGAAACAAAGGAGAGGAAACGAATGTTTCAGAGACTAAAAACAACCTCTTTGAACTCTCATTACGCTTTGTTCATTTTCTCCAAAATTAAATATTTAACGTCCCCTTCAAATGTGAAAGTTATTTGCTCGCATGATAAACACTGGGATCGTTAGGAGTGTAATGTTGTACAATTATGATGATAATTGTAATTCTTACAATGACGTACGTTAATATTGAAAGTGTTACGGATGATGGGTGCATCTTATATTATCTAGTGAGTGTTGGACAAAAACAATACTATTGCTTCTAGTACAGATTCGCCTGATCTTCCATCTGAGCAGCTGACCGCACCTTCTGTAAACAAAAGCCTGCTTTTTGTTTGCTGTTATTGTTATTGTTATTGTTATTGTAACTTAGAATAGCAAAGTCGTGATTTAGCTTTCACTTCTTGCGATACTGCAGACCAATATTTCAGTTTCCATATCTTTTAATAAACACATAATGTACTCATTTAATAGACAGGAATTTGTAAACAGGCTGATCCCCTTGGCCGCGCGGTCTAATGTGTTGGTCTGCGACTGCTCCCTTTCTGGGTTTACGAGTTCGATTTCCGCTGGGGTCATGGATGTCTCTCGAGAATGTTGCGTGTTGTCAGGTAGTGGTCTCTACGATGGACCGATCCCTCGTCCAGAGGATTCCTACTGATAGTGTGTGTGTGTGTGTGTCTGAGTGTGATCGGCTGCAACACTTCTCTGCTCCTAATGCGTAGGTAGAAGGGGTCAGACAAATAAAGATTTAAAAAAAAACTCTCCATGTATCTGTTATTTGTGTTAATACATTTCCGTCAAATATCTTAACTGAAATAGTAGGAATAAATTTAAAGTATTAGATGAAAGTGCAAGCGTTTGAGAATATTAAATTTTCAGAAGTGATCCTTCCTCCTCCTGCTTTCAAAACCAGACACAAAGGGAATACTTGTGCCGTCAGCTGTTAGTTGCACGTAGGGAATTTACGTGAACATGGAACGGCTGGTGCGTAATGAGCTTAGCCTGTAGGTTACAGACAACTAACTGGGCTTCCTTGTGGTATCAGTTCCTTTCAAATGTGGTGTCACGTGGCTGGTTCTGTTTCTGTCGGCAGGTTAGAACGTGGTGTTTTTGCACGCTGTGAAGTCGTATGAGGAAATGGAGGTACAACTTCTACTCTTAAACCCGACACTTGATGGGGCGAATGAACATCCTCGCGTTCCCATCTCTTTAACTCACCGGGAAGGAGACCCGCTGTCCGCATAGGATTGACTGGGTGGTCCCTAAAATAGATCTGGATGCATTATAGGAGAGAAAATTTATTATCCCTGCCGGTAACTGAACTACAATTAGTCGGTCGTCCGTGGGCCGGAATAGCTTAGTCAGTATAGCTACATACTACGTGCTGGACGGTCCGGGGATCGAATGCAGGTGGAAGGTGAGATTTTCCGCACTCGTGCAGACCGGCACTAGGGCCCACCCAGCCTCCTATACAATGGGTACCGGGTCTTTCCCGGGGGAAAGCGGCAAAGGTGTGGCTTTGACCATCCAACCATCTAGCGCCGAGGTTTAAAAAAGGAGAAGAGCTATACCTCTACTGTTCCTCTGGGCCTTCGTGGCTTGTTGTAGGGAAAACGTCGTCGGTCGTCCAGCTCGTAGCGTAGTGTCAAAACTGACTGGGCTATTTTGGGCTCCCTTTATCACTCAAAACAATAAAAATGTCGATCTTACTCTGCGGGACAAATAGATTATTTTATAAAGTCATGGATACATACAACCACTTGGTGTTGTGGCAACATGACATGTTGCCACAACACCAAGTTTACAGAAACGAATTAAATTGTGAATGTTATAATATAACTTCAGCAAGGAGAAACATAGCTCCCTGATAATGATCTAAAAAAGATCGAAACATGTCGGAGTGATTTTAATCGTTTTTAGGTGTTTGTATGTGGAAGTTTTGTAAGTGCATTTGTTGATTAATAATTGAAGTGATTCTACGAAATGCACGGTGCAACAATAAGGTTTATAGAAATAAAGGTTAATTTAAAATATATTCAATGTCAGTTGCGGGCCGGGTAGCGTAATCGGTATAGCGACTGGCTACGGGCAGGACGGTCCGAGGATCGAATCCTGGTGGGGGCGAGATTTTCCACACTTGTCCATACCGGCCCTGAGGCCCACCCAACCTCCTGTACAATGGGTACCGGGTCTTTCCCTGGGGTAAAAAGCTTCCGGAACGTGACACTGACCCCTCACCCCTTCTAGTGCCGTGATCAAGAAAGAGTAGAGCTGTACCTCTACTCACCCTATGGGACTTACGGCCTGTGCAGAGCCTCAGTGCCTGTACAAGGTTGCAATTTAACCCCCTTTATTACGTCAGTTACGGGTCCTTCATTTTTGACAAAAAGGACAGGTCTTCTGACTCACCATTTACGCCAGTCCACAGTGCGGAGCCTGCATTGACTAATTATCTCTTACTGAGTTTATCAATAGGTTTCGTCCGTTAATTTGTGTGCTAAGTTTTACACTTAATAACCACCGTCAACCAAATATTTAGAAATGGTGGGATGTTCACAAATAATTAATTGTATACGCAGTAGAAAACAGTTGCCTTCTCTGTTACATCATTATGTGTGCACTCTGTAAGGAAAGCGACGAAAATTGATACCCTAGTATACATTCTTCTAAGTACGATTCGAATTCGAGACACACACAGAATTGCCAGAATAAAGGAGAACTCGCTCCTAGGATTGTATTTTAACGATCTATTATAACCTGTTTTCTTGTTGGACTGATTGCTGCAGAAGGGAGTGTATCGTTTTTGCTTAGCAACTTATTCTTTCTCAGTCCTGCCTTAAGAAAAGTTAGTATAAAATCCAGAAAGAATCTCTCTAAACATCCATCAAAGTAGCTACATATTTTTTCTACAAATTATATTGATTGTATCGAATATGAAATAATTTTGAATATTTATTTCCCTGTATGGTTTGGTAAGTAGTTACCTTTCGTATTATCTCAGTTTTTGTATCTTCAATGGTAACCAGTCCAAGCAGAGTGGCTGGTTAAACCACGAAAGTGAAGGCACCACGATCCTTCGAAACAATGTAAATTTCTAAGAGTAGACTCGCTTGCCATCTCATAGGACTTAAATCTTCAACAACACTCCTGTGGGACCTCACTTATTTCAAAAGAGATTTTATTCTGCCAGTGTTTTTACGCATCAGTAATTGAATAGAAACGAATGAGTAATAACATTTTAATAATTAAAATATTCCCTGGAAAAGGTAAAGCTTTCTCTTATCAAATTCTGAAGACTCAAGAAGGGGATGTAAAGTTGTGCTCCCATCCTTCCTATGAAATAAGGCATGACTAGGATGGTAGAGTTGTCAGTTCTGAGCGTCGGTCCCACTTTTACGATGAAACAAATACCTTGGTACACATTTATGTTAGAGGTTGAGTGCGGGCCCGGACAAAGGAACGCGAACAGAAGGATTAGGTCACTTGAAAATTTCCGATGTCCCTACTGGGTATCGAAACCAGAACCTCCTGTCTTGTGGCGCAGCGCCTAAACCAACTCTGCATCACATTATTCTAAAGAAAGTCTTTTGAAAATTCATCTGGAAGTCTGCTATTCACAGTACTGTGTTGGACGATAAATGTCATCTGTCAGACACAGGAAGTAACTACATCTTCCGTTAGTGAGAAAAGTAGGCCCTTACACTTAGTATTCTATCGTAGGCCATCAATATTATTTTACGCACTGAATCTTCAGGCTCGTGCAAGTGACAGATTCAAGAATAATTTTGTGCTGCTAACTTTGCTGGCAACCTGTACATGGTTTTATGCATCTGAATCTCCGCATGTTTCCCTCTAGCAATTCATAATCCAGAGGTATCGTAATTTGTATCGCAATAGTCGTAATGCGTGTCGATTATCATACGTAAATAACGTGGCACACGATATCAGTTTAGCCTACCTTAACTGGTATGGTAATTGGCCTTCCCACATGTATGCACTGGGGATGTAAACTAGGCAGCGAACGGACGCGCGCATTCGCCCGTGCTACAAATTGAAGATTGGATTTCCTCTGTCCTGACTGTCGACACTGATTAATCCGGGGCCTTCGACGTGTTCAGCCTGGGTTTGGATGTCGGGACAAATGCAATTAGTTGGAGTGCGGGCGGAAATCGAACCCCAGGAGAAGTAGGCTCTATAACAAAGAAGTAAGTCACGGTTTGGAGATTAAAAGGGGCAAATTGGTGGCAGGGTAAACATCACAGGACTATATTGAAATGCAGCGTATACGATTATACCGATTTAATTTAGTTGCAAATTCAATATGATTGTTTTTTTAAACTTGTAAACGAAAAAATGTTTGAGGAATGCCTTTTCACTCTGTCGTGAGCCTAACTGTTACATCGACGAAGTGTATGATAATTGTGCCTTGACTTACTTAACAAACTACTGGAAAAAATGTAAAAGTTTTTTTGCTGTCATGCAATGGAAATTTCCTGTTGTATCAAAGAATGAACAACGTTTCGCGTGGTCCTGAAACACGTTAGTCTCTGTAGGTGAATATTTGCTCAGAGTGTCATTTTTTTGCGCGTTCGCAAAATTTTGAAAAGCGACCATTAGCTCCGTCAGATCTGTCAGTCTGTCTGTCCGTTCTTCTGTGTGTCTATCCGACCGCTTGGAAGAACTCAGTTCCCAAAGGACGGATTGTCATAAAATTTCATATTTGGGTAGTTTTCTAAAACCTATCGAGAATGTTCAAGTCTAATTAAAATATGACAAGAATAAGGCATACTTTACATGTAGACATACGTACATTTGTGATAATATCTCGCTGCAGTATGCTTAGAATTAGAAATATTTCAGACAAATTTGTAGACAAAATTGAAAGAGATATTTTGTGTCCAAATAACTTTCCTGGAAATCGTGCTTTTATTAGACAACGTGGAAAAATTCGGTACAGCCAGACAGGTCACAGGACAATATGGCCATGCGCATTGCATGTTATTTAGCTAAGGCTATAGACACACTAAATAAATAAATAGATATATAGATAGATAGAAGATGGATAGATAGATAGATAGATAGATAGATAGAAAGATAGATAGATGATAGATAGGTGGATGGATAGATGGATAGATAAATAAATTATTCAATGGAAAAGAGTCTTCTTAAGAAGACAACAGGCTCTCAGCTAGTCAAGAAATTCCCCTCATTTTATAGAATCCGAAGGTTCATTACCGCATTCACAAGATCCCGCCAACTATCCCTATTCTTTTCCAGAACAATCCAGTCTATGCCCCTCCATTCTACTTCCTGAAGATCCGTTTCAAAGTTATCCTTCCATCTACGCCTTACTAGCGACCACTAAAACACACTCATAATGTGCAAAACTTGTTGCTCTTCTGCAGAAAAAATGATTACGCGAACGTCCCCTAATGTTACGTTTATATGTACGTTGCCTGTCTTGTTAATGGTTAAAGGGTGTAGACAATCTGGTCTCTAGAAATATAACACTGTACGTTCCTAATACACAGCAACAACAAGCGGTATTTGTTAAGAAAATTCCATGTTTCTTTATTGTTCCCGAAATTATTTATCTACTGTTTACGTGTAGGTTCTGCATCATTTGTACACCGAACGAGTAGAGAGCCCATTGAAATTTTGTCACTAGAATTAGAAATTTCCCATCTCTAGATGTCACTCCCACAAACAGCTCGTCATTTTTTTTATTTTCTTTGTTACACCATGCATGTTGTCAAGTTAGTCAATTATTACATCAACTACTGCACATATATAAAATTTATAAAATTTACACATTAAAACATTAAAACGCTCCGACATGTTTCGGTCCTAGGACCATCATCAGGGAGCCATATCGTCCTTGCTAAAAAGTCGCGTTAATTTCTCTGTACCAGCGAAATTAACGCGACTTTTTACAGTGTGACTTTAGCAAGGACGATATGGCTTCCTGATGATGGTCCTAGGACCGAAACATGTCTGAGCGTTTTTAATGTTTTAATATGTAAATTTTATAAATTTTATATATATATATATATATATACAGTGGTTGGTGTAATAATTGAGTAGCTCTTCAGTTATCCCATTTTTATACATTATGGTTCTTGAGGAATATTATTATTATATCAGTGTTTCACAGAATCCGCACTCCAGCAACTTTGTCTATTGAGGAGATGTGTGATGCAAACTGCAGGTAATACACATTGGTAAATGTCGAGACAAAGTCAGACGAATAATGGGTATTTGTGGACTCCATAAGGGCGCATTGTTTTCCGCAGTCACTGCCACCTATCACAGATACCCGTAATTAGAAGAATGACCTGCTACATGGAGACGGTAAACGAGAAAATTTAAAACTCTTAGGCTTTTAAGTTACAGTAATGTAAGTTGTATGTAATGATGTGACGATTCGATTTCGAGACTGACTTTAAGAATAATTTACAGGTTGTGTTTGCCACGTAAGTGTCCGTTATTCACATTATTATGAAGTTCATGCCCATGCTCATTGTTACTAGCATTCTGTATACATGTGATATAACAAACAGAGGATCCGTCATTACTTCAACACGACTATGAGATCGGAATTTCTCGCTGTGATGGACATGAAATCCAGGCTTACGAGACGTAATGCCGTGTATTCTGGTTCAGAGTAACTTGCTACCCGTATCATGACGTTAGTGAGGCAAACGGTTTTCTGAAAAGTCAGTTAGAATCTGTCAGATTACACGGTGTCACGTTTCAGAATACATTCTTTAGAGCAGTTTGTTTCAGTAAATGTCTGCGTGACGAAGTTTCTTCAACGTGCATTCAACATAATTTCTGAGACGTGACAGCAGCAATGCAGCTACAAATGCTCTTCGTTTCGAGGATGAATGCGACCGTAGGGAGAAAATAAGAACTGCTGTGATACTGCAACAAACATGCACTCGTGTAATTAACATGGATACACACACAGCGTGTAACTTGTAACAGTAATTATAGATAAATGTAAATATAGAGTAATTCCTATGCACACTGTGAAGGCGTATGGGGAATTTTTTGTATAGTTACACTATTTCGTAACTTTTTCACTAGATCGGTCAGTGGTCAATTTCACATCCAGGGTCGGCTTGTCCGCAAGGGTTACAGGGAGGCAACCTTCCCGAAAATTTTTAGAAAAATTATACGTACTAAGTACCCGAATCAAAGTTTTCGTTAGAAGATATCTAAATTCTTTAAATGAATGTGATTTAAATGATTTTAAATTCCAATAATCGCGACGGACGCTTTTTAAGTGCTGTGGAAAGCGAGCGGGCTCTGTCCTGCCCAGACGTTGTGTGGGTTAGCGTATGTAGAGTGAGTGTTGGGAACGTAGCGGCAGTTAGATCGCGGTACGGGCTGTGTGTACTGCAGCACAGTGAAGGCTGAAAGGATGACTTCTTGCGTCTGTTTAGCTTTTCTAACACTTCAAACGCTGCAATTTTGATAAACATTTAACCCAGTCTCTTTCAAAACCAATTTGTAAATGGTGTAATTTTAGTCGTTGCTATAGTAAGATAAAATATACAGGAAGAGTGTGAAGTGTTTAGAGGGCATAGATTTTTCGCACTCTCTCTGAGAAGACAGATATTAAGGATTTATGTAGTGGAACGCCTGATTTAGTTATTTCTCAGTCATAATCAAGTAGAATAAGAAATTATGTGAGAAAATCTGGTCGTGTTGTACATACACTGACACTGGAATTTTTCATTGATATAATCCTTCCGGCCGCTCTATGGCTGTGGGTTTGACTCAGCCTCTAACAAAAATGAGTACCAGGAATATTTCTTGGAGGGTAAAGACGGCCGGTGACTGGGGCTGACAACCTTACCACATTCATGTGCCGAATGTCTTGAAATCTGGGAGCTTCGATCTCCTGGAACCCTCAGGGCCTGTACAGACCTGTAACGGGATAGCTTTACCTTTAACTACATACACTCTACATAAGTGGGTCAGTGAGTGTGCTGAAAGAAACGCTCTATTAAACTTCCCCGTTAATCACATAATAATGGTAGCCCCAGCTCTAACATGGAGTCCCAAAAGCCGTCACTGTTCAGAGCCCGGCCACTCTTTCTCTGGGGACAACTCACCCCTCCCGCTTACCTATCGAACAGGAAGCTAAGTGAGCTCCATTACCGTAATGGAAGCTTTGGAGAAAAAAACTCTCTTGCCTCTGCCGCGAATCGAACGACGGTTCCTCGGTTCGCCTCTCCATTGGCTCACTGTGTTGATTATGCTGTCCTCAACCTATGGGTGTTAACAGAAATTAAATAATAATAAAAAATGTATACTCCACCTCCATCTATATGTAACATAGTTTATATAATACAGTTTTAAAGAATGTGAAAATCTAAATGCAAAATCGAAAATTTCTCTCACCTTCTGCATCAATTACACATTGGCTACTCTATTATACACATTTTGTGGGGAATTTATCTTAGCTCTGTATCAAAGTTCATATTGGCTAATGTATTATACGCGTTTTGTGGGAAATTTCTCTCACCCTCTGTATCAAAGTACATATTGGCTACTGTATTATACACGTTCTGTGGGGCTTATATAACAAAAATGGTTGCGATGACAGTAAATTTACAACATTTTCTAATCCTTGGCACACGGAATAAAATTTTCCATTTCGTGAAAGTAATCATGAATATTCGAATGCTCCTCACGTGCCAAGTAGTGGAATACACGAGCAAGATTGGGTCGTATAAAATAAAGAGGGTAACTCTGACAGTCAAACGGTTCAAATGGTGTATTTATCGTAAAGAAAGTGACACAGTTTGCAGGCAGTTCATACAGAAGTTCACACACATGCTGACTTTCCAGTTTATTCCGATGACTTTCCTTGTACTTTTAGAATATGACGGTAAATGAAGCTTGTGCATGTTTTCTGTAGAAATTCTAGTGGTCCTAGGGCGCATGCATATTACTGTTATACGTCAGCAGTCATTTGTTTGAATGACGCAGTCGTTAATTCTGAATGAATAGCGTGCAGTCAACGAATCGTACTTGGCGGAGAGGACAGACTTCATAGGAAGCTCATCGTTAAGCACTTTCCTCCATCAGAATTCTGTTTTCTTTGTCTCGCAAGTACAAATTTTATCTTTCTGTCTCTATCTGTATCATTTTGTTTGTCTGTCTCTGCCACTTTCTCTAACGCACACACACACACACACACAAATCTCTTCATTATTTTAAGAAGTCAAGTTTCATTAACCTACTTACGTAATATGTAAGATCAAACTTCGTGCACATTTGTGGCCTGATCGCTTTCCACATGAACCACACGAAGACTGGCAACGGTGATAACCCAGTAAACATAATAAAAGCGTTAGTAACCAAGGTAACCATGGTATCATAAAAACAAAGAAAATCAATAAACAAAATGATTATAAATAAACGAAATAAGTGTAAAATGCCATTTCTGTCCGATTTTTTACATAACGTGAATATGTCGACAAATTTTAGTGAAAACCACTGGTATCATCCTTGTAAATAACCAACTTGAGGCACAATTTTTCATGTATGTTTATTTCTGTTCTCTACGTGTTTCGGGCAGCCGTTTTGTCCTTCATCACGAGAGTTATTGTACCAGTGCGACACCTTGTTTATGTCACTTTGTGTAGATGACCGTATGGTATGCTGGTTAACCTGCATACCATAAGGCCATCTACACAGAGCGACATAAACCAGGTGTCGCTCTGATGCAGTAATTCTCCTGATAACTTGCATACGTCTGGTATGCATCTATACAAAGTGACATAAACCAGGTGTCGCATTGATACAATAATTGTCCTGATGATGGGCACATGACTGCCCGAAACATACACAGAATAGAAATAAACATACATAAAAAATTGTGCGTCAAGTTGGTTATTTACAAGGATCATACCAGGATGCACGGTCAACAAAACGTAAAATACTAGTGTCAGTTTGTACGAAAATCATGGAGTGGAAGTCGACTTGTTCCTTGCGAAAAGAAGGACGGGTCCACAGATTTGAAAAAGTTTTAAGTAATTTTTAGCTATTGCTGTGCGAATGCGCCTCCAAACTAAATACAGAAGACAAAATAAAATTTTGAATTCTCTTCAAAATGAATGAAATGCGGTAGTAATAATTTTAAGTTATGCAATCTTTCTTTGCCTTGTACACAAATGTATAAACAGTTATGCTAATAATAGTACCTGAGCTTCCTAGTGAAAATTAGACAACTAATTCCATTGTTGTATGCTTTCTTCTGGGTAATTCCCCGGCGTCTGAATTTTATATGCCGACGTTTCGGCACATTCTGTTTTTTCCATCTTTATAGGCAGGGAGGTACTTCATACCTACTTGCCTATGAAGATGGAACAGACAGAGTGTTCCGAAATGTCGGCATATAAACTCAGACGCCGGGGAATTACCCAAAAGAAAGCATAAGACATTTAGAAAAAGGCGAAAGTTTGAAATCAAGAATAACTAATTCCATTGCTTAGAGTACTTTATGGGAAACGAATAGTTTTCAGGTAGCCAAGAAATTTCTCGCACTTTATGAAACCCGATTTTTCATACCTCTTTTACTTAGCCCACCATTTTTACTTATCGTGTGCCAGATGAATCCACACCACACCATCTCATTACATTTCTTTAAATTCAGTTTTATTATTACATTCCAAACGACGCCTAGATTTTCTGTGTCTTTTCTTCTCCCCTTTTTACCCCATAAATGCCACATGCACTTCTCATATCACCTTCCCTGATTAGCTTACTCTAATTATATTTGGTGAGTTTTAAGCTCATGATTTCGTGCATCGTAATTCAGTATTAATAAAAATCCAACCAGATGCAACAGTATGCAGATATTTATTTACTGCAAAGTCACTCTACATGTTTCGGGTGTCACAGCACCCATCATCAGGAGTACTAAAA
>Ga0123354_10007090_pt1 | contig 16778 bp, 8 predicted proteins | sample TergutLab28metaG_2_FD_97872 | JGI IMG/M metagenome (GOLD analysis project Ga0123354, IMG submission 97872) | Labiotermes labralis P4 segment gut microbial communities from Petit-Saut dam, French Guiana - Lab288 P4 | ecosystem: Host-associated > Arthropoda: Insects > Digestive system > Gut ...
CAAAAGGAAGCGGAAAAGAAGTTAAAATACAAGAGTTTGTGTATAGAGATACAACGAATGTGGAACCTCAAATGTACGATTTTACCAGTAATAATTGGAGCCATTGGACTAGTAACAAGAAGCTTAAAGAAAAATTTGGAAACTATACCAGGAAAACACTCGATAGATTCACTACAAAAGACAGCTATACTTGGAACATCACACATAATATGGAAAGTACTGCAATGTGAAGCCTGAAGCCTGAGCGGTGGGGATCACCGCTGGTTCAAGAGAAGTACCAGGAAGAAACGCCTGTGACAGGAGACATACATATCGTATAATAATAATAATAATCACCAAGAAGGTCATGATCTACTGGAGAACGTGTATGCACCTTCACACAGAAAATAAGCTAATAGAAACAGAAGACATAAAAATACAATATGGAATATTTCAAGTAGGCTCAATATCACCACTGCTATTTTGCATTTGCTTGCTCAATGAACAAGTGAATAGGTTGAACACAGGATACGAAGAGCCCACAACAAAGACAAAAATATCACACCTACTTTACATGGATGATTTGAAGTTGATTGCTAAATCAGTGGAAGAGCTCCAAAAACAGATACAAACAGTTAAAACCTTCAGTGATGATATCCATATGGAAATTGGACTTGAAAAATGTGCCAAGATTACATTTAAAAGAGGCAAACTAGTTCACTCGCAAAATTTAGTGATCGACTTCAACAAAGAAATACAAGAGCTAGAACAGGGAAAAACGTACAGGTACACGTACCTCGGGATTGAGGAAAGTGAAGGCATACATCAACAAATGAAAGAAAGGTTGAAACAGGAATACAGCAAGAGTTTAAGAATGATACTGAAATCTGAACCAAACGCCAGGAATGAAATTACAGCAAATGGAGCACTAGCTGTCCCAGTGTTGAAATACAGTTTTGGTATAATTAACTGGAGAACTAAAGAAATAAAAATGATTGACAGGAAAACTAGAAAGATGCTAACAATGTATAAAATGCATCACCCAAAAGCTGAAATAGACAGGCTATATGTAAAGAGGAAAGAAGGAGGGAGAGGACTGGTACAAATCGAAGCAGCAAACGTAGCAGAAATAATTAATATTGCAGAATACCTTAACACAAATTATAAAGAAGACCAGTTTGTAAATATTGTTAAAAGCCAAGAAAACACTCAACCAAATATGAACTCAATAATTAAGACAGCAGCAAAGATCACAGAAGAATTAAGTCAACTAAATTAGAAGAGTGATGCAAAACAGGATGGAATACAACACACAAAGGCAAGACTGGGAGAGTCCCTAAAGAAAAAATTGAGAAACAAAGTAATGCATGGACAGTACATTAGAAATATAGACAGACAGCTTATTAGTGAAGAAGACACATTACTCTGGCTATCGAAGAGAGACCTAAAAGCAGAAACTGAAAATGAAATAGTGGCAGCACAAGACCAGGCATTACAAACAAAATATTATGCGACAAAAATATTGAACACAGAGACAGATAGCAAGTGCAGACTTTGCCAACAATTTGATGAGACAATAGACCACACAATATCAGCATGCCCAACAATGGCAAAAGAACAGTACATAAAAAGACATGATAGTGTGCACAACTACACTTCAACATATGCAAGGAAACAGGGGCACAATTAGACAAAAAAACACTGGTATGAACATAAGCCAAAATCAGTAGAAACAAGTCAAGGAGGCAAGGTAACCATGTTGTGGAACCAAAAAATACAAACTGACAGAACTATCCTCAACAACAAACCAGATATTATAATCCGTGATAATGAAAAGGGAACATGTATGTTAATAGATGCTGCAATCTCAGGAGACGAAAATATGATTAAAAAGAAGCCGAGAATATTTTAAAGTATAAAGACCTTACAATAGAAAAACAGCACATGTGGAATGTAAAAACAAAGGTGATACCAGTAAAAATAGGGGTGACTGGGACTATTTCAAAGTCATTCAGAAAGTACGTGAGCAACATACCTGGAAAATATGAAGACAAGGAACTCCATAAAACAGCCATATTGGGCACTGCACACATACTTTGGAAAGTACTAATGTAAAAGAAAAATAGATTCAACACTGGAACTAACAATATAAGGACCATGAATAGTAACAACACAATAGCTGCAACAGTGTATTCCCTAGGGACATAGTTTTCCCACAAATATAAGTATAATTACCCTGCATAAAGGAGGAGGAGGAGGAGATGATGATGATGATGATAATGATGAGTGTCGGCGGCAGCAGCAGCAGTAAATCCATTTACCTCAGAAGGGAAAGAGATGTGCAAAGTAAAATTATTTCATATAGTGCCATGGGGGCTGTTCACAAAATTTCAGGACTGATTTTATTGCATATTATAACTCACACAACTGGATCAATAAAACATTGTTTTTGTTGATATGGTTCCATGGTTTTGCATAAAACATTGGTTTGTATATGCATTTTAAAAAAAAATTCTCATTCTGAAATTGTGGATTTTACAGAAAAATGTGTGTCATTTAATTGCTGACTTAACAGGCCTCTGTACTAAATGCAGCAGGTCATTGAAACACTTAAAAATGAGGTGCATATTGGCACTAGTAAGAGTTTAACTGATAGTGAGTGAAACAGAATAAAATGTTCTGGACATATGGAATAGCTCAGTTGGGGTTGGGGGCTAGGCTACAGGCCAATTCCATGCTCATCAGCAGGGGAATTTTCCTCCTTCACAGCGTCTAGACCCACTACGGGGCCGACCCAGCCTCGTAATCATAGCCCACATGTGAAGCTGGCCAACTGATGCTGAGATTAAAAATTACTGGCGTTCTAGCTCATGTCCATATTCTGTTACACAACAAGACAAGTACAAAAATACAGAATATATAATTGCCATAAAATTTTACCTTCATATTGGTTTCTTTGGTCCTGATTTTAAACATGATATCTTCAATTTTTGAATGCAATTCCTGCATTGTCTTTTCCATGTCACTTGCTTCTTTAAGGCTTTCTGAAAGCTGACTATAATCAACTAACTCCCTGCAAAAAAAAAAAATCTCTTATCTTCCAGCCACTGGCACAAATAAATTACAAGGAGAAAATGCATATTTACTGTAATATTCAGGACATGTATTTGATGGAACATATGCCCTCTCTTTCAGTTCTAACTACCATTATCTGCTTCTGATGACATACAAGTATAAGTCATGAACTGTGTGTTGTACATATTTATTTCTGAACACACTAACAGCACAACACCTGATACTAACAGTGATTCAGTTTTTGAAGTGGTATCATGAGAAACTGTACCAGGTGGTGAAGCTACCTAATTCCACAATAATTCAGTATTACACCATGATTGAACATGTAAGATTTTGTATTTCGTATTTGTTTATTTATTGTCCCCAGCATGTTTTGGTATTAAATGACCATTGTCAGGGAAAACTATGAAGTACTCAAGGATATTACCAAGGATTTACATTAACCCTTTAAAGGCCAAATTAAATCCCATCTGCCATTTGCTGGCATTATTAGGAGCTCACCATATTCTCCACATTAGCACGGTAAGGGTTAATCACACACACATATATTAATTTATATACATGAGATGTGGTTTTAATACATACTTTGATTTCAATCTGAAGAGAAGCCTGCAATAATTGTAGTTTTGATTAAAAAAAATCATCACTTCCTGCAAGTCATTTCATTCAAATAAGCAGAATATTTACTTAGCAACGGAAGCAATTAAAATATATTTTCCAAACCCCATAGAATACACATACTGTTTGCCACAGATGTTTGTGAGTGCAGACTGGTGTGCCTTGTCTTCTCAGTCGATGTCTGATACATAAAAATTACTACACCTGTGTTACTACACAAACACAAAGCAAGGAACATCGTGACACCACTGCATGACAGTATATGTACTGATACATATTTAACTGTACTGCAAATTAACAAATGGTATTTTTAAACTCCATTAGACCACACATTTGAACATAATATATCCATGGGTCAAATAAAGTGGATTACCCTTATCAATTTAATGACCAATAATAGAAGTTTCTTACTTACATAATTTTGTACGGACAAGACATACATAATTCTGCATCATACACACAAATACTAATACGTATTTATCAAATTGTGGAATTCCTTGGTGACAATGCCTGATAAAACCGCAAGATACTTAACTACTTCACACCAGCCTCCATGTCACAATCAAATACAAGAAATTAAGAACATGTAACAGAGACACGATAATTTTTAAGGGTAAAGGTGTTTTCAAATATCGACTGAAGAGACAAGGCACACTAAAGTGGGATCACACACATCTTTTTCAAATTACACATCCCAGTGTGTGTTGGACTAGAAAGAAATAAACACATTACCATCAAACACAACAACTTTTTATAAAATATCATTACAGTTACATGTTTTGACCTCACAAGTTCATCAGGCTAGGTTTAGGAACATTGTAAAAGGAATATATAAATTATATTACTGGAAATGAGATCTCATATTTACACAGTATGTTCACAATTCCTATCTCTTCTATAAATACATTCAAAATTTCAATATAGATAAAAGATAAAATAAGACATCCCACAATGCTCGACTACCCCATAGTCCTTGCTGACACCTGCCACCTCTAAATTTTAACAGTTTCATACAACTAATTTTTTTTATCTTTTATCTACATTAAAAGTTTTCTTGTATTTAAAAAAGGCAAATTTTGAACCTATTGTGTATAAAATAAGATCTCATTTCTAGAAATGCAATTTGTATATTCTTTTTAAAATGTTCCAAAACTGGCCTTATGATGACCTCGCAAGGTCGCAACATGTACCTACATTGATATTTTATAAAAAGTTGCTGTGTTGCATGGTCATTTGTTTATTTCCTTTACATACATGTATGCAAAGTGATACATTCTCTGTATTGTTCAAGAGTAAATATTTTGATTATTTAAATGAAATGAACTGTAAGAATTAATAAATTTTAGATTTTAACATAAGTTTTGTCCAGACTATAATGACTGTGTACGTGCCCTAGGATTAAAATCAAAATATCTATTTATACTGCACACAACTCACACATGTACATTACATATGTGTGATTAATATAAAACCTTATTAATGTCCCTTGAGTAATTCATGTGTTTCTCCAGTGACGGTCATTTGATTGCCAAAACATGTTTGGGACAATACATAAATAAATAAATAAATAAACAAGTCAAGCACAGTGAGCTGAAGTTTGTAGTCATGGCATATTACTGAATTATTGTGACTTTGGTTGTCCACAGTACAGGATGAAGCATTTTGAAACTACCTAACTTGCATTTCACTAACAATTTGTACATTTAACCTGGATGACAAATTTCACCCATTCACACTTTTATCTGAATTTTACTTTAAATAGGAGCTATTGTTTCCACTACTCACTCACTAAAACACGCCCATAATTCTTTCTCTTTATTATATTAACCAAGAGACTTCTGTAATCTGAATGTTGCTACTTGTTTCCAATAGACACTTTCATACAGCAAGTGCTTCACAATTTCAGGTGGGCTGGGATAGTGTAGTCGGTATAGCAACTTTCTATGCCCTGGACAGTTCATGGTTCAAAATCTAGTAGGGATGAGGTTTTTCACACCCATCTAGAAAGTCCCTAGGGCCCACCAAGTTTCCTGACAATGGGTACTGGGTCTTTCACAGGTGTAAAGTGGCTGGAGTGTGGCATTGACCATCCACCCCTGTATTGTTCTGGGGTCAAAGAAAGAACATAGATATACCTCTATTCCTCATCTGTGCCTTCATGGTATGTTACAGGGCGAAGCCCAATTTTTATTCTTGTTACTTTCAGAAAACAAAATGTGTACATACAATGTTGTTAGACAATGAGAACAACACAAAAATTAAGGAAAGTGAAATGGTGAATTATTCTGCAGAATTTACATGATCATCTGTTGACAGAGCTAAAAATTCAAGTCATCTGAGATTTTAAACCAAGCTGACTCCTAAATACTTTCTGTTTACCAGTCAACATAGCATAATATCCCTGAAGACTTTAACCTTTAGCAACACTGCTATGGGAAGCTCAATCTCACACAGCTTCCTGCTAGAATAAACATACCTTCTCTTATCCTGTTCTGCTGCCTGTGGCATAGAAGAGCCTTCATTTAGGGATGACTGTGATTCATGAATGTGAGCCATTGTTCCATACTTCATAGGAATGTTCAATCCCTGAACCTGAACAGAAATAAATATCCAGTTAACATCAATAAAGATAATTCTGCTACAGCATTCATTTGCTATTACTCTCTTCAACCTGATTCATCACAACCCCCTTTTTGTGCATTTGTGAACAAGATTTTAGGTTATTATGGCAATGAGTATGAAGATTACTGTCTTCTGAAGTGTAACGCCGTATGGATTTGTAAATTTGTACTGACATTTTAGAGACAGCCTGCTGCATCTATCATCACGCTTCATCGACTATGATGGTATTTCTACTTATATACATTATATTAGCCAAAAGTAGTTAAAAAATAACTGGTAGATGATAATATCCAGTGTGCAATGTACAAGAATCAAATGTGTTGAAGGACTTGGGTACTGCAGAAAATAGATCAGAAATACCTAAAAAATTATGAAATGTTGTGCTGTAGAAGGATGGAGAAGATCAGTTGGAGTGATTATGTGAAAAAAATAAAAACTGTTACTACGAGTCAAGGGGGAAAGAAGCATCTTACATACAACAAGCAGAAGAAAGGCTAACTGAATTGGTCACATCTTACAAAGGAACCGCTTTCTAAAACATGTTATTGAAAGAAAGATAGAAGGACAGAAGTGACAGAAAGATGAGAAATAAGATGTAAGCAGCTACTGGATCACATTAAGGAAACAAGAAGATAGTGGAAACTGAAAAAGGAAGCCCTAAATTGCACTGTGTGGAGAATTCAATTTAGGAGACACTATGGACCTGTCATAACACAAACTGCATCATCATCATCATCATGGAACTTATAATACTGTAACAATTTCATGGCATATGCCTCATAGCAGTGAACACAGTGTTCAGCAATGTGAAATCTCATATGGAGAGAGAAATTTCCTCCAAAATGTCAGTATCTGTCTTCCAAACTACACAACTTCACAATCTAGAGAAGTGTGTCACATATTTTATGAGATCTTAAAACTCCTGTCTAACACACAACATGTTAATGATACCTGACATATTACACATGTCAACCTTTCTTCAGTACGCACATTGCTGGTCAGCAACTACTAAGTCTGTAAAATTAAAACTATCCTTCTTTTGTCACATACATGCACATAAACATGCACAGGCACTGTGCACGTGTGTGTACACACACACACACAAACACAATAGTACAACTGCAAACACAATAGCCAGGTAATACACAAACTGACAAATAGCATTCCACTATAAACCAATGTTCGACCAGTTTCTAATTGATATATGTGATATGACTTGGTGAGCAGTCTGTAGAGTTGTGATACTCTTTATTTCTTATTTTCTATAAGGAATTCAATAAACAGACATCAGACACAGTTCTTTATAATCAAAATGCAATCGCAGCTACATATTACAACTTATATCAAGCTACTTTCAGACTGCACACAATTATACATCAAGAAGAATGTACATCTTTATATGTAACACATTGTCAATATTTAGATTTCAATACAATAGGATGAACCACTTTAAGTTATGTATAGGTCTACTCTTTTCAATCTAGGGGTGTTGTGAAACCCAAATCCCTAGAAATTGTAACTACTAAAGGACCTGCAGTACTGGCTCTGGATGAGAGACAAATAATATGGAGCACTGCTGGAATGATAATTGACAGGAGAATAAACTTCTCCCACTGACACTTTGTCCATCACAAATCCCACATGGAATACCTGGGACTGATCCCAAGTGTCTGCTGCAAGATCCCAGTGACTAGTCGCCTGAGCTACAGCATGATTAAGTTGTACACACACCCACAGAAGCTATGTGTGGTCCACAGCAGTGAAAACGAATTGTGTCATTTAAACTATGAGTAAAATAACATTCCATTTTTTAAAATTCCCATAATTTTTAATTTTTAGTCTACGGTTTCAAATTTATCCACTGCAAGGCACTCTGCTCAAATTCTCACACTGTAAAATGTGTAAATTTCTGGTTGATAATTGTGCTATAGTCAACACTAAGGTGAAAAGTTACCTCGCACTGTACTAGCAGGAAGTGATGTGTATATTTCAAATCTTCAATCTTCAGTCTCATTTTATTCAGCTGTAACGAACCTTCCTTTATATCCTCTGCAAGTCTCTTAACATCGTCTTTAGCCTGCAAGTAAGATCATCTGCCAACTGTGAATACACCTCACACATTAAGTGTTATCATACAAGTGTACCTTCAGCTAAAATGAATATGGTAAATAGGCAACTGAAACCAAAGGCCAAGTTCGATGTAGCAAAACCATGCAAGATTCGTTGTCCATTCAATGGTATCACTGAAGATTCAAGTCTTTTCACTGTTTGATAAATAGTTACCATGTTTTGAAGAATCATACAGCATTCACCTTCAGAGATAAGCAGTCCAAGAAGAGAAATTGCAAATGATGATATGAAAAAATTCTGCAAGTGTGGATAATAAGGACAGCAAGCCAGTTGGTTTGTTAGTAATATACACAGGGTGGGCCTTGGTATATAGTCATGGCTGTTTACAACACAGGTGCCCCACCTGAGTGCATGATTCTGGATTTGTGCTTGGTCCAGACAGTTGGTAACATCTTACACATATGACCACAATATAAAATTTTTATATCGTTTGCTGTGCCAAAGTATATACTTCTACTTTACATATTTTGTTACTGGAACCTTTCACAAATTTTAAATTGTGTTTACCATTACAGGCAGTTCACCTGAAATACAGCACATCAGTTATACTGAGTGCCTTCTCTTATTTTTAAATAATGAAAGTACCTGGTCTTTGCCTAAGTTTTACTTGACACTAACGGATTTGAAATATTAATTCTTCATTGCTTGCCTCCTTGCCCTGTAAAGGATCCAAATCTTCACATGCTACTGACCTTGGTTCGCCATACAGTTGTAAATGCGTTTAAGGGGTCTGTACATTTAAAACCCTTCCACCCTGGGTAGTGGTTGGAATTGAAATCTCAGTTTCAGTGAATGGTTAAACAAACCATCCATCATGTTACAGCTCTGTACCAAATACCCCGTCTTTTGACATATAATCTTTGTCATACTGTAATATTTTGGGGAATGACACCAGCGCTGAAAGCTGCCGAAAATAATCCCCACTTATTACCCTATGTATTCCATGCTTTTTTTCGGAGATAAGCGCATTTCCTTGTTGTTCCCTACAACAAATATTATGCCCTCAATAAACAGTCCCCATTTGCATGCATATCTTTGACCAAAAACTAGCATATGGGCCTATAAGGGGATATGAATAATTCCATTACCTTTAAAATGTTTTGACACAGATAATAATTCATAATTAATAGAAATGGCAGTTGTCTTCACGAACCACCAATAAAGCAACCATACATCAAGGAAATACATTCCACAGTCTCGGGTTACAACAGAGCCTTAGACATTGGTGGTTCAGTAGGAAGTATTGTTCCATCTACAGCCCACTTGCAGGAAACATGTGTACAACCACCCAATAAAACCACCCAAGTTAGGAATGAAGGAAGCAAGGAACCACACACGCATACGCAGACATACATGATCACTCTTACTGTGAGTTCCACTATCAAGAGTCTTGTTTATTTACCTATACAATAAATTGGGAAGCGGTTAAGATGCATGAACCACATAAATGCTATGAACTAGACATAACTTCCATGCAACACTATCACACAGTGGTGTGACTGACACTATAACCCAAGCAAACTAAATGGCCAATAAAACAATGACTTTTACAAATGCTGCAATAGAGAACCTGACACCTGAGGCAGTAGATGTGATGCAAATTTTGATGTGGAGTAGTTGCATGCAGCAAACAGAAAAATTGAGAGAGAAGAGGGTTTCTTTAGAGAAATTACCATAGGTATCCTGCTGGAACCTATCTTCATAACCCTCAGGGATTCAAGCATAAAAGCATTTTGATGCTGAAGGAAATGTATTAACTTACTTATATCCCATTTTCTATATTTATCCTCAGTTGCTCTAAGCAAATGCTGGGATAATACATCTAATTAATCCACGAACTTCCCAATTCATTATTCTCATATCCTCTTACTACTCAATGATATTTAATCTCAGCTACTGACATTTTTATGAAATAAACCAAAGATACATGAAGATATAAGAAAACGTGAAATTAAAAAATATAAAATTACAAAAAAAGAGAGTCACCATGTTATCATGAGATGGACATAATTCAGTGTACTTTAGGCAATATCCTACCAAGACACAACAAACTAGTGGCATATTTTCTTATGCCCAGCTCTGGTAACCGAGAATAAACATCGCACCTGAACTTTTTTTTTTTCAGCAGAAAAAAGTGTTTTCTTCACACTCTGAAGATTTAATTTCAGATCCTCGTATTTTTGTGTGTGACTTGTTTTATCTTCTTCAGTTTCCTGTACATTACGTTTTGCCGTTTCCAATTGAGCTATTAGTTCATTTAATTCCTGCTTCTTTTTCAAGATACCAGTACCTGAAATAAAAAAAGTCATCCATTTTCACTTCCTGTTGTTTATCCTGTACGCACACAACAAGATAAATGTTATATGTAAAGGTCTTTACATTGGAATTCACTGAAGTATTCTCATGGTTTATATCATATCATCAAATTAGACCCAGTGCAAGACATAAAGGAATGTCAGCCACAGCCACACACTTAGTAATTATTTATACTTCTCACTGGTTCAGAAAGTCACAAATGCTCACAGTGTGAAAGACTCAGCATGTTGAAATGTTAGGTGTCAACCTCAAATTATTTTTAATATTTCCCCCTTGTTTTGAACTTTGATAGGACTTCCAATGTTACAAAAGTCTAATAATACTAAAGAGGTGTGCACCTTCCTAATGAAATTAAACTATTTGAAGTATTAATGAAATTTAACTCAGGCGAACTGACGTTCACAGGAGGCCATGCATCAACTTAAAACAGTACAGAAACACTTTCATATTAATCATATTTTGAATGGTACAATAAAAATAAAGATATATCCATGGTTCATTTATGATGATTGTATATCAGTAAATGAAGCACAACCTCTGTGTACTTGACAAGGAATTTGATGTACTCATAACAGCTGCATTGTAACATCATATACACAGGTACATACAGATCAAACTTTCAGTTTTCTACCCACATCCAGAGAGGCCCTGGGGCCTATCCGGCCTCCTGTACAACAGATACAAGGTCATTCCAGGGGGTAAAGCGTCTGGGGTGTGGTGTTGACTACCCACCCACTTCTAGGGTCAAGGTTAAAGAGAGGGATTAGAGTTACACATCTTTGTCTTCATCGCATGGTACAGAGTGAACCATTTATTTCCCATCTTCAAACAAGAACACATTTCTCTTACCCAGAAGCTGGAGCAGCATGTCTCCTCCAAAATAATTATGTCTGTCTAAAAACCATGTTGCATCACATGCCAGATGTCTGAATCTTCTGAGAAGACTGTACTACAAGCTCTTTGTACTCCATTACCAAGTACACATCTACACACTCTCAAAGCCTGGAAAGCATAGTCAGTATAGCAACTTGGCTACAGACTGGACGATCCAGAATTCAAATCGCAGTAGGGGCAAAAACATCTCTCTTCTTCAGAACATTGAGACCGGCTATGGCCCACTTAGTCTCCTATTCATGGGAACTGGGTTTTTTTTTCCTGAGGATTAAAGTGGCTGGGGCATGAGGCTGACCACTCACCTCCATCTATTGCCAAGGTTAAGAATTAGTGGAGCTACAGTTATCTGACTTCATAGCGTGTAGATGGAAAACTTTAACTTCTGCCTTTATCTTAGCCCTTTGAAACTCAGTGCTGTTGCATGTTGACTGTCATGTAACACTGAATCAAATAAATTCTAGATACTCACTAGAACTGAGCTTCTCCTTCTCATACTCCAGCTGCATCAAAATATTTTGCTTGTGTGTAGAGAGTTCATTTCTCTTCTCTGCTCTTTCTTGGTACAATCTGTTTAATAAAATGTGTGTTTTGTTTCACTTTGTATGACTCAATCACAAAGTCTGTCTTACATTAATGTACATAATATACATGCTATGTGTTCATTTAAGAGTACTCATACAAAGATAGTCTGTGACAGTTCAACACACATTTCAAATATTAATATATTAATAAGAAACTCATAAATATTAGCAGATTCTAAATATAAATTACCTGAGACCAATTCCCTCATATTCACGAATGGATGTTACACCAATCTTTTGACAGAAGTCAGCAAATATACCATCCTCAACTATATTAATCTCATTTTTAATTGTTTGTATCTTGCTACAATGATCCAGTACTTTTTGTTGAAGATCTGCAACTAGAGACTATCAAAAGACACAAACTCAGTCAGTGCTGAGAACAGTGTGGTACAATGTGCCATTAATAGCAGAAAGTATCACAACTTACATCAACAGCTGCAGACTGAGTATCCATTTCTTGAAGCTGTAACTGCAATTCTGGAACTTTGTCCGCCTATAAAGAAAGTTAACGAAAACAGTAATACAGTCTCTCTGCTGTATGTCACTCACAAATAACAATAAAATTCATATGTTTCACACACAGGCATTTGTGAGTCTCAAAATAATAAATACTGAGATTACAGTCTTCTGTGATGAGACATCACATGGTCTGACGATCTTAGTCACGGAACAACTCGCTCTTAATTCCACACATGCAGTTGTAATGATGTATATGTTAAAGATAACAAAAGACAATCTGATGGGTTGATGTATAAGCCCAGAGATTTAACTTTGGCATAATGCACATAATTAAAGGTACAGTCAGCAACACAGTACCTCAGTTAAAACCTCCATTTCTGTCTCAACATGACTGACTTTTGCTTTGAATATCTTTGGGTTTAGGTTTACGTGGTTTTTCTTATCTTCTGTAGAAAAGTGCTACAATGCTTCATCAACCATTTTATGCTCCTCTGTCATAAACACTTTAATTAACAAGGGAGATCTTAGATCCTCATTGTGATGATTATCACAGTTACTCGTATGTTCTTCTGGAATGTGACATCAAGTAGTTTGGTGAACAACTACAAATATCTTGAATGAATCTGCTACCTCCATACTCATGATGGAAGAGTAAACATTTCACTAAATCACTGTTACATGTTCCCATTAAACTCCAATGTTACTAGTGTTGGGATATATGACTGTTTTTAAAGATATTTTAATGTGGGTAATTTTAAACTGTTTGGCATCTACTATGCAGTTTGTAAAATTGATTGTTATATGTTTTTACTCTTGTATTTCATTTTAAATTTGTACCTCATACTATTATTCTAGTCTATTTAAATTTTATTGTATGCATGCTGCTATATTTCTATCATTTGCATATGTCTTGCTATTATTTATAAAATACTCTTCAGTATTTTTGATACACAGCAGTCAAGAATTGTCTTCGTAAAAAACTATGTTCCATTTCTCTTATCATGTACAATATACAATGTAGAATGACTGTGTATATTTTTAATGACGAGGTCTTTATCATATGCAATTGTGGAAATGGATCGACCAATCATACAAATTAAATCAATCAAATAACCATATATTAATGCCATTTTATTACCAGCTTGAATTATAATTGTTACTTTGTAAATTAAATACTTCTGCATAAGTATCTGTGTACGTATTGTACTATGACTAGTTCTATAACTAGTAGGTCTCTTGGACTTGTAATGGATTTGATGGAATTGAATAAACATAACTGAACTGAACTGAAAGGGAAATCTGGTACATATACTAGGAAAGAAAAATACTGGGGCTGAACTCGATATTTGTTTAAAAAAAATCCAGTAAGTCATGACAGTACATTAAACACTGTTAGGCTACGAATATAATGGAATAATATGTTTAATCCGCACTACACAACAGTAATTTCCTTTGCACTTCAACTGGAATTTAAGTTCATAATATGTTAGTTACATTTTGTTAATTTATTGTACCAGTTATACCCATAACATACCACCCTGTTTTTGTCTTTCTTGGCATATTTCAAGTGTACTTCTAAGCTGCATATTTCATCACTGATCTTCTCTGAGACTGGAACCATTCTGGATTGCTTCTGTAAGTCTCGTAACTTTTCACGCAGATCCACCTGCAGAAATTAAAATGTGATTATGTCAATCAACATCAGTTATAAATATGTTTAATATAATTATTGAAATTACTTAACATACCTTTCTGTTTTTTGCTTGAAGAATGTCCTCTGCCATCCAGCGTTTTGCTTTCTCTTGCAGACTTACTTTGCCACTTGACACTATGCCTCCCTTTTGATAATATGTACCATCCAATGAAACAACCTGCAGCACATTCAGTAATTTAATAATAGTCTAAACACTTCTGTTCCCCAAATAAGGGCAGAAAAGTATGGTTCCATTTAAAGAGTGTTAGACAAAATAATAAATAAAGCAGTAGTTGGCACAAATATTGCAGAGTACAGTTTCCAAGTTTGTAAATGTCAGTGTTTAGGATTTTGGCCTTTTGTGATAACCCATTTTAATACCATTGTTACGACCTTATGTGACTGGTTCTAATGTGTCAGGATGAAACTACATGGCTGCCAATCTGGATTCCCACACTCCCCTGCTATTGAACAGATGAATTTCAGCTCAAAAAATCTCTGTCTTTCATTAAATGAAGTTTATTTCTTTCATGCTTCATATTTCCTATGCACAAGTAGTGTTTTTTGTTACTGTTTTGGGCCTGACTGCTAATTCATTGTAAGTATAGGCAAAATAAGATAGTGTCCACAGTAGCTCCAGTCTGCTGGTCTGTGTTTGCCCATCAAGTGTAGTAACATCCTCAGCTTGGTTGGTACTTTGAGTAAAATGGTGAAGGATGAGGAGACATCAAAAAATATTTCCTCCCGAATCAAAGAGAAGGGTTTAAATTCACTGCAGAAATCAGTATGATAAACACTAGTCCTAAAACCTAAAAACTTTACTAATCTATAGAACAAAATACAAATACAGAACAAAGTTAGGAAGGTACATGCTCTACTAAAATTAATAAAAGTTCATCTTGAAATGATGTGTACCATGCATTTTTTGTAGTTTCTTCTTTTATTAACCAACAAATGCACAATATTTTATACTAACACTTTTCTCCTCCTTAATACACTCCATGTTTTGATGCATAAGCATCATCATCAGGGAGTATATCTTTGTACACTAGAGTTACAAAGTCTATTAAGGTGAGATCAAATGTTATATAAAGATGTCACTAAAAGATCAAAAGATTAAAACAACACACAATATTATACAGCAAGCTGGTTAAAGTTATTAAAGTTTATCTTAATTACATTCGGTGTGCAATATGCACCAAATGTACGTAGTTGCTTTGCATACAATCAGTGTCTGAATTTCAGTCCACTAGACCCAATCCCCGACTCTAAAGCTCAGTTCCCAGCCACCTTCAAGCAAGAAGCTTCACAGATTTGTAGTAATGGAGGCTTTATTAAGGCCTTCCATATTCCCCTTCCATTCAATCAATTATTTTGCTGCTGACAATTATTATGAATTTCAACACATAAAAATAATTTTAGCACCCATAATTTACATGTAAAGTTAAATAAGCTACAACTCTACAACTTCATAGTTTTACATACATTATGCTTCACTTTGGTGTCCAGTTCATAAGCTATGTGCCTAGCAGTATCTGTAGTGTCACACACAAGACAATTTGAAACAGCAAACTTGACAGCTCGTTCAATAATTTGGTTTTTGCAGTGAATTACATCAAACAAGAACCTCACTTGTTCCCCTGATGGCGCCCTGAGATTCCTAGAGAAACATAAATCAGAGTAATGAATTACAAAATATTATTATCTATGGAGTCCAAGGCTTTGTAAGGGGTTTTCATGGCATCCATGGAAACCTTCCATTGTAAGGAACTTTTATTCACACAAAACCCTAAATAAGTAACATTATGTCACCAAAACAATTATAAACTGCAACTGCAGCTGGTGTACATGTATATGTATGAAACCACATATGGAATAATGACAGGAGACACCAGAGCAGATACTGAAATTATGGTTCACAAGTCATAGCAGTCTGGGAGAAATATTTCATTGTCAGTGCAAAAGACTTCCAAAACATCCAGATCGGCTCTGAGACCCGCCCTCCTCCTATTCAACAGGTATATGGGTTCTTCCTAGGGGGTAATGTGGGTAGGGCGTGATGTTAACCACTGACTACCATCTAGCACTAAGTTTATGAATGAGTAGAGCTATTCCTCTTCTGCTCCCACTGTTTGCCTTCATGTCATGGAAAGGAACACCTTTAACTTCCCCATTAAAATTATCACAATACAAAATTACTCAAAAGTTTGACAAGGGTTTGATTTCTTTTTAAGTGATATATTCACCCCTCTTCACAACTGTTCTGCATGAATGTCTCAAAATTCTGTATTTCCTTTATAAACATTATGGTCCGCAAAACCACTAAGCACAAACGTTTTAGCCCATCCACTGTCAAACCTATAACCCCCCCCCCCCCCCCCCCCCCACACACCAACCAAAAACAAAAA
>Ga0123354_10007091_pt1 | contig 16773 bp, 11 predicted proteins | sample TergutLab28metaG_2_FD_97872 | JGI IMG/M metagenome (GOLD analysis project Ga0123354, IMG submission 97872) | Labiotermes labralis P4 segment gut microbial communities from Petit-Saut dam, French Guiana - Lab288 P4 | ecosystem: Host-associated > Arthropoda: Insects > Digestive system > Gut ...
AAACACGCAGACAGGCAGACAGACAGACAGGCAGATAGATAGATAGATAGATAGATAGATAGATAGATAGATAGATAGATAGATAGATAGATAGACAGATAGATAGATAGATAGATAGATAGATAGACAGACAGTCAGATAGACAGGCAGACAGACAGATGGACAGTCTTTTCCTTAACAGAACGAAATATTCCTTTTAGGAACCTGATGTTCGATTTAACCCGAATACACGCCTAATTTATTAACAGAATTTAAGAAACAAATTGAAAAATAACTGACGGATTTAGCGTAGATGCTCCATGCTTAGTTTCAGCAACATTTACTAAGTATACCAATCAATTCCACAAAGGCAACCGACTTTTAATGGGGTTGTATCCATTTCGAGCTCCAGTCTGTGTACCGACTACTCCCTTTTTTCGCCTATCTCATCGGTAAAATCATTATTCATTCTAGGAATCTGAATTTCACCGTAGAGAACTCTGATATTCCGAGCCAAGTTTAGTTTTAAATTAATGTACTTGCCACACACACACATACACACACATCATTACTTCTGTGTTAACCTGTCTGTTTTCCTCTACTCACACTAATACACATTTATGGCTATGAAAAAGGACGGAAGATTTTAAACGCCCTGTAAGCTTGGAAGTCGCAGAGACGCTGGTATTTAATGTCAGTCTCCTTGAAAGTGGCAAATAATGTTGAGGAGGAACCATAAAGCCACTCTAGCGGTACGTGTCGACCTACTTTGTTCGTAGCACCCATAAAGGCTAGAGGTTATGCTGTAGTGCACCCCGAACATGCAATGGACGGATATTCATGTCCTCTTCTTCTTGTAAGTTTGTGTAGCTTCAATTACAGACCGCCTAAGATGGTCGCGTGTATGTAAGTTCCTTACCTTCATATTTAGACAGGTATTTACAGCATTAAAGACATGATCAATAGCGTAAAATGCCAACCCGCTTCTGTGTAATAACGCCCTTATACAGGGAGTCATTACTGTGCCTCACTCTTTGTTCGGAACTCATGAATCATACAAGGAAAATCTTTGGAACCGATGTTGAATTTGACTTTCGTAACGTATAATTTCCCCGCTAAATTTAAGGAATCATTTGCCATTCATCTACCCAACTATCCTGCTTTCCATTCATTCATTCATTTATCCATCTACGCATTCTTCCTACATTATATTCCTATATGATATATTAAATTTATATTACATTTATCTATATACACTTATTATTCCCGGGTAGCTCAGTCGGTATAGCGACTGACTACGGGCTGGACGGTCCGAGATCGAATCCCGGTGGGGACGAGATTTTCCGCCAGTACAGATCGGCCCTGGGGCCCACCCAGCCTCCTGTAAAATGGGTACCGGGTCTTTCCCGGGGGTAACGTTCGGCCGGGGCGTGCTGCTGACCACTCACCCCTTCTAGTGCCGCAATCATGGAAGAGTAGAGCTATACCTCTACCCATCCTCTGGGCCACACCGGGCCGGTTTTCGAGTCAATGTTGTGGTTTCATACCACTGTCAGAGTGGACAAGTTAATGCGAAACTGATAAGCCTACGCAATATTTTAGAAAAAGTTCCTTGAGATTTTCTATCATTCGCCCTCCTTCTTGGTCTGTTTAACCACAATTCCAGTATCTAGCCATGTTCTAATATGCTATTCACTTGTTACTGACAAAAATACAGGCATATTATTAACATTTCTGTGGTATTGGTACCCAATTACTGCCGGCAAATTTGAAGTTGATAACATAGCTGCAGAAAGTCATGAATTCTTCAGTCAAAATGAAAATGTGTAATTGATATTATACAAGGTAATAATAAATGTTTCCCACATATATTATACTAAATTTAAAAAAATGCCAATAAAACTTTTGTATATGTCATTGACACCTAAAATTTAACGTTATGTGCGCCTTTTTTAAATCGCTCTATATTGCATCAAACAACATCCCGTTCCTCACCAGACATTACTGAAACACTGAAAGGAAACACGTCTGAACCACCAAATGCAGACAGAAAAATGCGTCGGTATAGTACATGCAAAGACGTATATTCTATAGATACAGAAGCTAAAATATTACTAGAACAATAGTGTTTTCACCGCCAGACCAGTATCGCTCCTATTTGAACCCCCCCTACTTCCATCCAACGTGGCCTGCAGGCCACGTTGGATGGAAGTAGCTGTACCAGTATTATGACCTGTACCGGATGTTGCGGTTACAGTTTTTAGTACTCCTGATGATGGGTGCTGTGACACCCGAAACATGTAGAGTGACTTTGCAGGAAATAAATATCAGCATACTGTTGCATCTGATTGGATTTTTATTAACACTGAATTATGATGCACGGAACCATGAGTTAAAAAATAAATAACAATAAAGAATATCTCACTACAACACCCTCTCATGTAAGAATGGGAACCCTTCAAGCAGCCGAATGGTCTTGTAGACCACACATACATCAAAATTACTCCAGTCAGTGGACAAAATTCTACGTGTGTATGATATACAGCAGGTCTTTCTGCTGCACGAAGTTGTACATGGATAGGAAAAAGAGATATAGTGGAGGAGAGAGTAATAAGTAGGCCAATGTTAACTTCACATTTTGCGGACTGCTTGTTGACCCGAAAATCCGGTGTTTCTTACGGCCAAATCCATTCGCTAATAGCTTCAGAGAAAAGAAAGAAATGATATAGCAGTAGGACCAAATAGGGTATTAGGCAGGGGAGGAGGACGGAGACTGAGTTTACGTGCCAAGGGAAATAAAACACCGGCGGCAGCACACAGAACTTCAGCAAGTCGGTGCCGATAAATTGGAGTCAGTCGTAAAACATAAGTCGTTGTTATTTCTAGAAACTCTTTCACCTCGACTTATCCTTCTGCTGTTCAGTTAACAGCAAACGAGTTGAAAAGCACGATAAAATAGGGTCGCCTCTTTCGGCACAACTCTGCTATATCTGTCACTTTTAAGTTAGTGCAGAAAGTGCGCAGGAGCATATCCAAAATCAGTTAAACTGGAGACAGTGTAAGGAAAGCCGGTGAGAAATCGTTAGTAACATAAGCATAATGAAGATAATAATAATAATAATAATAATAATATCCCAAATTTTGACTCGAAGGACGGAGGTAAGCATGAATCTCCGTCAAGATTATCCACTAGCGAGCTGAGATTCGAATCAGACATCCCTGAATGTAAATATAAATCGTTACCACTTCAGAAATGGGGACCGCGGTAGCACAGTGATGAAGGTGCTGTGTTACAAATCAGAAGATCGCTGGTTCGATTCCAGATGGTGCCAATGGAATTTTTCATTGACATAATCTTTCCGATCGCACTATGGCCCTGGGATCGACTCAGCCTCTGACAGAAATGAGTACCAGGAGTATTTTTTCTGGGGGTAAAAGCGGCCGGCGCGTAAGGCTGACAACCTTACCACCATCCTGGGCCATTGTCACGTAATCTGTGAACCTTAACTTCCTGGAACCCTCTGGGCACCTCGGGCCTGTAATGGGACTGATTTACCTCATCGTCCTCATCAACAACACACCAAACGGGTCGGACCAGCGGTATCGCTGCAGACTTACATTTTGGAAATGCGTGGATCGACATCCTTTTTGTAAGTTTATCACGAAACATTTCGAAGGTGTACACAGTTCCTTCAAGAAAGGCCGGATAGCAGCTCTACCGGATCACGAGTGTATATTTTCAGACATATTACAGTGTTAATATAATACATATTGTAATACAATAATGTAGTGTAATATGATGATAATTAAATGAAATTCAATGTAATAGGTATTTATTAACTCCCAGCCTTAGTAGTATTAGTAATAATAATAATAATAATTGTAAATAACCAACTAGTTCCATCTAAACCTGCACACCACACAGTCACCTACATAGATTGACATACACCAGAGGTCGTATTGATACAATTGACTCGCCTGATGATGAGCACATGGTTGCTCGAAACATGTAGAGAATTGGAATAAACAAATATAAGAAAAAGAATTGTGCGTCAAGATGGTTATTTACACAGATTGTAATAAGATGCGCGTTGAAAAACATAAAGAACATAAAAAACATAAATAATAGTAATAATTTGTGTGCAATTATTAGATATTTTCAGTAAACAAATTTGAGCTCAGGGAACAGATTTTACGCATGTAGCTCTTGTTCTAGTTTTTCATTTCATGTATGAATGTAATTATTTCAGAATTTGTTGGTAGGTTGAAATTATAATTCTAACCTGTTGTGACTTGTGTTTTGTGGCTTTGTGTATTTGTGTATTTTGTGTTTTATTCGCTTTTTGACAGTTTTGTAATTGGCCACTGCTCTGTGAAGCTAGAAAATTCATGAATGACCATTGAATTGAATTGAATTGAACTTAATAATGTAATCGAACTGGCAGTTATAGCGGTTACATTATTTTTTTCGGTTCGGGAGGTGCGTGGCTGGTACATGGGCCTGGCCTCTTCACGCAAATTACGGAATACTACTTCGATTAATCCACGACCGCTTCCTTTCAAGATCTTCTCATTTATCACCATTATATAATTCAACACCTAGTTTTTAGTCACTGATTTTATCGCAAAATAAAAATTAAAAATACTGACATAATTCCTGTGTATATAAATCCAAAATCAGAACAATGGCCTGCTGTACCAACAAGTCGTTTTTGGCATATTGAAGGAAGGCCTATGTGGCAAGGAAGATTGCACAGTTAGATGATGCAACAATGTATATTCTGTCACCAGCTTGGTGTGAGAGTGGACTAAGAATTTCTTCCCTCTGTGATGCAAGACATCCAATTTAAATACGAAAATAATATCTGCTGTACTACGTTAAACAAAAAACTTCCAGTATCGACGCTAGTATTCCCTGAGAACAGCACAGTGTCCTTTGTCGTTAAATGACCTGTCAAGGAGAGACAACATGGCAAGAGCAGGTACGAGTTGCACCAACAACTTTACCACGTACAGAGTTTGAAAGCAACGTTTCCCTCCTAACCGCGAACCTCGTAGTTAGGCTACTCCGCTGTGCTCGCAAAGAGCCCAGAGTGCGACACACACACACACACACACACACACACACACACAGCCGTCAGAAGACTTACGGCTCAAGAAACCAGGGAGAAATACCTGCACAACCTTGCTTTACATGTATAATGACACAAAGACATCTGGAGAAGAATGCAGGTGTCCACAAAGTTGGTTAAGTTTATAGATATCAAAGACGAAGTAAAACGTGTACTGTACTACAAAGGGAAGTACATTTTTCCAATGCACTCTTTAATATTTTTCTTGTCTCGTCGTCTTTGATATTCACTCATACACGGCAAACCGAACAACGGAAGTCTCACAGCGTATAGCCAGGAGTTACTGTTTATCGTATTTCGCCAAATATTCATCATACTGGAAACCTTTCCGAAAAAACGTTTGTTCAATTCAATGTCAGGCTAAGTGAGAGTAGAGTAACTTCCAAAATTCGGCTGTTCGATTAACTCTATAATTGAAACATGCATGATTGCACCTCATTTCTACTTCGACTGTTCGAAGCCCTCTTATGCGGAAAAACTCCGATGAAAGAAAATGTGACTCGAACACTTATCACAATTCGATTATGTGACTGTTGATTCAGTACAGGAGACATGTTCATTTTCTAGTTGAAATTTTTGTAGCTTTGTGTTTTTGTTCATGAAAATCATAAAAAATGGGCATGGCATCAAAAAAGAAATGTGACAGAACGAAGTAGATAAACTATGAATCCACAGAGAAGGATATTAACATTACCTGAAGGTATAAACATTAACGAAAACTGACAAGGTTTTTATGTGTTTTCTGAAGGCATGTCGAAACCCTGAGCTGGCGAGTGGGTAGTGCGTTTAATTGCAAAATATTAATTAAGGAGCCTTCATAAAAAATAATTTTCAAGAAATTGTTCTTTGTCGTAATGAAAAATATTACGTGCATCAGAAAATCGTCTATTTTATGTTACAGATAAGTGGGAATGGATCTGATAAAAAATTAATTTATGTCGAAAATACTTATGTAGGAACAAGTAATTTACGTTCTGGATCATGATATGTGACAAAGAGTGTTCGTATGTGACAATAAGAGTGAGTTAGGTGGGAACATACAGTCTGTGTTTAATACCATGCAGCAATTGGGAAAAATAAGCAATCAAGTCTGTGTATTCAGAATAATATCCCATAAAGTATGTGTAGTTTACAATTTTCATAACTGGAATAATTCTGTACGCGGTATGAGATTCTTACAGTAGTAAGGCTAAAAACTATTGCGTTTTGGAATATTTCGCCAGGCCAGTGGAAATTTCAACAGCGTTTTGAAGGATTGTGCAGCCTTCGTTCTTGGGTCAAATGAAAGTAAATGATCCTTCGAAACTTCGGTAGCTATTTACGAATCGATACATCGAAACATCGCAGAAGACTTCAAATTTCATGAAGAGCTCAACATAAGAACCGTGGTAGCCTGGCAGACAGCAAGACGGTTATCATAACTGCTATGGATTCAAGAATTCTAGTGTTCAATCTCCGTTCGGGAACGGGCTATATTTGTTTTAATCAGGGTCATTAATTACTCCATTCAAATTCTAGAACAGTACTTGAAATTTGACCACAGCTGCTTCCTTCCACATCCCTTTCAATGCACTATTCATCATTCAACTCTTCGACGCCTGTAATTCCAACAGTTAAAAGAATCGCTAAATAAAGCTAGACGGTAACTTATTGCGGGACTGAAATTTGTTCACCCATACTGTGCCAAGTTAATTGTCGACTAGTTGATGGATTACATCTGTAGGCAAGTGGATTGTAACAGTATGAACACTTAACCGTCACTTTGAATGAGAAGCGAGAAATCTTATTAATGTAATGACTGTTTCTCGGCTTTATTGTTTCCAGGAAGAGAATCTGTCGAAAATGGAACGTCTAGACTCATTTTGACAAGATACACAATGACAGTGTTCCATGTAGATGTAGCGTCTAATTAGTAGCTGTGCTGGCAACATTCATCAACTAGACAACAGCTTATGATATGGAACCAGGGAGATCAATGCCTAATGGCTAAAAAATGACTGATATTACGCCGAATTCTGTTACGCATGCTTACTACAGACTCTTCGTGGTATAGACTACTCTTAAAAGAGGACTGTTACTTATCTGGACAAGACAGACTGCAGTAACCGAGAGATGATTACCATTATTACACAAGCACACCACAATTTCCTGCACCGAGTTCCTTCAATCCAGTCTTTATTCTTATTTCGTTCTTGAAAATAAATGTAACCTTCTTATATACTTAAATAAAGCAGTTCTCCCCAAGGACCTCTCCTTTGATGCTTTCTGTTCAACACCATGTAACAATTTCTCACATATGTCTAAGAATAATAATATACATGCAATATTATTTTTTACAGAAATGTCTGGCTGAGAGCACAATGTACCACGTTCCGCATTATGCATATTTTTCTCATAATTATTCCTTTTGTTTAAATTAACAATCATTTATACAAACGTACTGAAAAATCTGGTTGACACCTGGACATGAACTTGATCCTGTACCCACAACATAAATGGTATTCTGACATCTGTTCGGACAATTACGATTCTACACTCATTTTCAGAGGCCCTTTTTTGTCGGTCAGCGACTCTACCAACACTTGCTTCTCCCCTCCACACCCACGATTCCGGAAAAGGTCATCTCTTGCTTCACCGCGCCTGGTCCGATGGGAAGCATTTCCTTCCTGTTCCCTTCATGTAATTTCTTTGCTTTGCTCCAGTTTCTCTCATCTTCCCTTTATACTAACATTAATATCGCTTGTAAACGAAGAACCAGACCAAGTCGAAGCTGCCAATAAAATGGCCCTTGTGTGCTCGTCAACTCTGGTGTCGTTCCGAAAGGACTGTCTGGCGGGAGAATAATGATAGTCGGCATTGCGATGGACGGTGTAATTTATGACTCTCAGCTTTGTGTCTTGCTCGCCTAGCGAGAAGAGGCTACATGTCATCTTGTGACGTCAGCAAAGTGTCTCGACATTGGAAAGGATGTGGCAATATAGATCGTTGCCTTGAAGTGAGCAAGATCTATACACGCTGGCCAGGAGGGTGACCTCATAGGTCGAAAAGCATTTGCGAGAGAATTAAGTAAGGTTAAGAAGTGTAATCTGATGTCACTGTATTATGAAATTCTTAATAAGACGTTTATTTAGAAACTTTTTCTTATAATATTTATTTATACAATTAAACAGAAAGGGGATAATGGCGATATGCATCAAGGTTTTTACCACAATCAAAATGATTTCATGCGACGTGTTCACGGGTGCCTGGACAAAAGTTCTCGAATTATGTACGTACGTATTTATGTAGGTACGTGTATATGTGTATGCATGTCTCAGATTATATATATAAATGTGTGTGTGTGTGTATAAGTGTATGTACGTATATATGTATTATTATGTGGGTACGTACATATTCACTACGTACATAACATGCATTATTGTAATTATTATTATTATCATCATCATCATTATCCCCTTTATGCAGGGTATTTATATTTATATTCCTGAGACAACCTATACAGTGTTGCAGCTATTCTGTTGTTACTATTCATGGTGCTTATGTCGTTAGTTTCAGTGTCGAATCTACTTTTATATTAGTACTTTCCGAAGTAATGTGTGCAGGGCCCAATATGGCTGTTTTCTGGAGTTCCTTGACTTCATGTTTCCTGGTATGTTGCTCACGTATTTTCTGAATGACTTTGAAATAGTCCCAGTCGCCCCTATTATTACTGGTATCACCTTTGTTTTTACATTCCACATGTGCTGTATTTCTATTTTAAGAGCTTTATATTTTAGAATCTCCTCAGCTTCCTTTTTAATCACATTTCTGTCTCCTGAGATTACAACGTCTGTTAACATACATGTTCCCTTCTCATTATCACGGATTGTGATGTCTGGCTTGTTGTTGGGGATAGTTTGTCAGTTTTTATTTGTTGATTCCACAATAAGGTTGTTTTGCCTCCTTGACTTGTTTCTACTGATTTTGGCACATGTTCATACCAGTGTTTTTTGTCCAATTGTACCCCTGTTTCCTTGCATATGTCGAAGTGTAGTTGTGCACACACTCTATCATGTCTTTTTATGTACTGTTCTTTTGCCAGTATTAGGCATGCTGATATTATGTGGTCTATTGTCTCGTCAAGTTTTTGTCAAAGTCTGCACTTGCTATCTGTCTTTGTGTTCAATATTTTTGTCACATAATATTTTGTTTGTAGTGCCTGATCTTGTGATGCCACTATTTCACATTCAGTTTCTGCTTTTAGTTCTCCCTTCGATAGCCAGAGGAATGTGTCTTCTTCACTAGTAAGCTGTCTATCTATATTTCTAATGTACTGCCCATGCATTACTTTGTTTTTCCATTTTTCCTTTAGGGTCTCTCCTAATCTTGCCTTTGTGTGTTGTATTCCATCCTGTTTTGCGTCACTCTTGACTTAATTCTTCTGTAATCTTTGCTGCTGTCTTAATTATGGAGTTCATATTTGGTTGAGTGCTTTCATGACTTTTAACAATATTTACAAACTGATCTTCTTTATAAGTTGTGTTAAGGTATTCTGCAATATTAATTATTTCTGCTTTATATGCCGCTTCGATTTGCACCAGTCCTCTCCCTCCTTCTTTCCTCTTTACATATTTATTATTATTATTACTATTGAAATCTTCGTCCAGTGCTCGTGACGTATCCGTGTCTGAGCACGTATAACAAGCCAATATACATATACAGCTTCACCTAGGTTATTTCCCGCCCCTAGACCCGCAAAAATGCAATCGACATTGACAACAAAATCTAATCTCCACGTTACTCAGATGCAGGAACTTTCAGCCTGCATTCGTCTTTCGGTTTCCCATATAAGCAAGAGCATAATCTCACCTCCACAGTTTCGAAACCGGATGTGGTGCCCACCCACTTTCCTATTCAAGGGGCGTCGGAAGCACTTTTTTCAAGGGTAAAGCGACGCGGCGGTAAAGCGGATCACTCATCTCAATCTAGTGCCTAGGTTAAGAATGTATGGAACAATAACTCCACTCCCCACACGCATTCATGACGTGCATACTGACAACTTTTCCTAAAGCACTCAACTTTCAGTCTAAATAGAGATGAGTGATTTGTTTCTCTCACTGGCAGAGTTACTGCCGACGAAACCTGCCCCCACAACCATGCGACATGAACAACAGCACGTCCGAATTTCATGTCCATGTGCTAGCGAAAGTAAATAGCTAATTCTGCCCGTGTAGGGAGTCGAATCAAGTTGTTCTGCCCAAAATGACTAATGTGTTCAAGTTCCGTACCTGTTACAGTTTAATATAAAAAAAATTATAATTTATTTGATAAAACTGTAGTTCACGAATATACAGTTACGTCATATTTTATTCAGTCTTGTTTGTTGAAGTAGCTATGATTTATGTTCGCACGTTTTTTTCTTTATTTGGTTGTAAAGGGTGATGAAGGGAAATTGTAGCTGTGGTCAGCAGGTATAAAACAGCAGTAGAGGAACAAAATACAGCCTTACTGAGTGCTTAGAATCGAACCAAGGGAACCAAGTACAAAGCAGCAGTCCTACGACTATAAAGGCGAAAACCTTCACAAAATTGTAAAAATGTGAACACTTTTCTACTGACTCAGAATGAGACCCACGAACAGCTCAGTGCAAGTAATTACATTTGACCACGAAAATAAAATAACCGTTAGTAAGAATTACAACTGGACAATACTTTGATTTTAATGGAATGCGTCCGTTGCTTCTAATCATCATTTACACAGTACGGACCAATTCGTTCAAAACATTTTTATTGTTATTTTCAAACCCTACTTGTTTAAATCGAAAACCGTCATCAGGCATTCTTCTACAAAATATTAACCTTTTGGCGCCGGAATTATTTTTTTAATTTTAGCTCACCCTGTATATAAAATGTGAATAATACAGGAACCAAATACATTAGAATTATGAAATAAACTGCATTTTGAAGTGAAAAAAAACGGAGAGTATACACCATGTTTAAAATATTCAGTACATATATTTGTTGAATAAATATATAAAATGCAACTTTAGAGGTTAGCGGTGCGGTACAACCACTATAGTTGACATTAGGCGTCAAAAGGTTAATAACCTTAAACTTTATTGTTAAAGTTCTGTAGAAGAAAGCTTTATGAAGGGCGGTTTCCATCGAAACACTTAGCGTTTGAAAATAACAATAAAAATGTTGTGTTGGGTGGAATGCTCGTAAATGAATATTTTCATTGTCGAATGTGCTATAAGTTTCGTATATGTAAACACATTTTCTAAATGCAGTTGTGATTGAGTGTCCTTACATGCGTCTGTTTAATTGCACGTCATAAAAAAAGTCTCGATTCTAAAAGTACGTCTTGACCCTTAGCAACAATCAACTTTCCAGAAAGGGTTATTTCCGTTACTCAATTATTATACCAACCACTGCACATATATAAAATTTATAAATTTTTATATATATGCAGTGGTTGGTATAATAATTGAGTAACTCGACAACATGCACGGTGTAACAACGAAAATAACAATATTTATTTCCAGAATTTGTGTAAAACCTTTTGGCATGACAAGTGATACTTTAGAAATTAAACTAAATGGCTACTCTTTTCTCACCCTACTACTCGAACTTTGAAAAAAATTTTCTCTTGAACTCTTAATTTAAGTTTAATTAATCACAGTTTGTAAAATACGACGTAAGAAATTTTACACTAACCGCACAGTCTTTGTACATGCATGTAAGCTTAAGTTTATCGGGGAACTGACGGCTCTTCGGACATGATTGATGGGAAATTGAGTGGCGTAAAATTGCCGGCTTGCCCCTATTGATCAAGGGATTTAAGTGAACGAAGGAGGCTACGGATTAGTTACAAATATGGCGAAAGGCTGATGGCGTTTATTATCCTTGAAATATTTTCTTCTCCCTCACACAAGTTAGCAGAATTTTTAATTAATAATTTGATATAAATCCTGACCTATTTTCATAATATTCAATAGCATAAACTTCGTTACGTAGAATTTAAGAAATTTCCGCTTACTCTAATTCTTATAACAGAAGAAATGTTCCACAAAATTTCAAACTGCAAGGTGCTTTATTACCTCTTGTTAAAATAAAAAATACCTAATATAATTAGCGAGGACTTCCATTATTACACCGCATGAATTACTACAAAAATTGCGCAAGCCTAAGCTGCATATTTTTTTCAAAAGTTTGTTTATGTAAATTATAATATTGCGATCCTACCATTTTCATGCTCATAAATTCCATGCTTATTATTATCGTAAGGACGTTCAGTGGCCAACAACAGAACGATATTGACACCAATTATTTTTATAAACAAAACATCAGTCAGTACAGTTATAATGGATGGAATGTGGAGGTAAGTTGTTTAAGCCAATGCTGAGAAACAATTTGTATCATTCGTTGTAAAAAAGTGAAAATATTTACTAAATGACACATGGTGATAAAATAAACTAAGTCGAAAGACAATAAATAATAAGACATCTAATAATGATGTTTCTATCAATTGAGTTCAAAGTGTGAATAAATCCTATTTCCAGGTTATGTATGAAAAGGAGGTAAGATGAAAATTGGAAGAAAAAAGAAAGGAAGGTTAAAACTCTCAAGAGACGTAATGTTCCTCAATGGAAAGTGGAAGACACAATAGTATTACAAAGCCCAGATTCGCTTCATTTCGACACCGAACACTGGTTTGTATTTGATTAACAGCATTTCCTTCGCCACCTCTCCTAGTTCTGTCAAAAGACGTGCTTCTGGCCTTCTCGTTGAGCGTCAAGATGGCTTTACCTTCTGCAGTCTTCCAGTAGACTTGCAGCATAAAGACTGCCCTATTTTTCATACTCCCTTACGATATTAATACACACTGGATATAATCTATTGAAATAAAATTAAACGTTTAATACACTAACGCACAAGACGCTTCCCAAAGAAAACTTCAACCATAACATGCAAGTGTTAAGATCAGCAAAGAGTACGTACGTATTTTTTTTATCTCAGTATTTGTTTCGGGCACATGTGCTCGAAACATGTAGAGGCATGAAATAAAACTTATTGTGAAACTTATTGTGAATCAAATTTTGTGCATCAAGCTGGTTATATACTGAGATGCACGGTCAGCAAAATGTCAAAGTATGTACGTAGTTTCTTAAAGGCAGACATGCGTGTAAATGACTATGAATTCGTATTTCTCTGAAACAAAACATCAGTCAAGAAAAATTTCTTTTTGCTGAAAATAGTTGTTAGAGGAGAAGGCATTTGCGATGAAAATACTAATATGCACTTCGACAGATACACTTGGTTTATAAGTGCGTAATACAACTCGGTGTCACATGATGTCAAAAAGAAATGAAATTTTATCACGTTTATGTTGCTGGGTTAGTTATTTTTCTGGAAGAGGAGAGGGATGCTGGACATAAGCGTAGAGAGCCCTCGTATAATATTTTATATTTGACTTCTGCAAGAAGCGTGTAACAGAAAGATACAATTGCCGGATCGTTTCTGTTTCTCGGTATGTTTCATCTCCATAAATATTCGACAGATTTAGACAAAATTTAGTACAGGGTTTTAGAGTAAATATTGTCAGGCACATTAAATGCTGGACTTATTTCTTTCACTATAATATTTCTACAAGCGACTCGGTTCTGATTATATCGATTTTTTGAACAATTAGAAGGTTATGCGAGCAATACTAATGTTTAAAACATAACCCAGGAATTTTATACAGTTTTGTATAATCCTGATGCCATTCCGCTGTTTTGTTTATAAATGTAAATTATGAAAATTGAACTCTCGTTTACACAGCTATTATATTTACGGGTTTGTCATTATGTCATATGTTATAACTTACATAAATTGTGACTACATGTTTCAGCTACTAAGTGACCATTTTCAAATCAATTTCGGACACACTCCACCTAAAATCTAAGTAGACTGAACATAAAGAACTTAAAATATTGACTTCCAAAGGGCTTCTGAATATAATACCACTTCGTGAAAAATTCGATAGTCCGGCAATTACCGTTATTGTTTGGTTATACCCATCCCAGTGTTGGTGTTGGTTGCTGGGGCGACATTGGCTTGGTGAATACCAAGCTTAAGAGTTTGGTTATTCCTATTGACGTGAAGTCGTGGTGCCGTGTTTTGTGGTATCTTATTGGCATTTAGCTGAAGAAGTTACGAGAGAATGTGAAATAATAACTCAGAATAGCTGCGACTCTAATAAAAATAACAGCTGACCATGTCCCGAGTGCAGGGTAATGAAGAGAACAGCACCATTTTAGAGTCATTTAAAAACTGCATCTGAACTGCCTCCAGCGTGTAGATATATCGTGTACACGAAATGATCTACTGCAAAGACAAGAAATAAATTTCAGAACTAATTAAAATATCTTCTATAAGCATGGAATGAAACGAAGAAAGTTCTCATTAGAAGTAAAAGAAATCTGTACAGAATATCTAATGTACAGTATTTACATTGCAAGAGTTCCCATTAATTAAATTTCAATGAAATGACTGACTGTAACTGTGGAACAATGAAACATCCTTGTAAAACGCTCCCTTCTTTTAAAACTCATAAAAAAGGAGGCACACTAAAATTATTTTCCTTCTGCAGCACAAGCCAAAAGTTGGCGCAGTGTAAGTAGCGCAGTAGAGTCTGTTGAGAGATTGACAGTCATGCTAAAAGAATAAAGGGCCCAAACAACACGGGATGTAAGAGCGTAATGCTCTCACACTGTGTTATGTTTAGCGAGCCACTGATGAGGCACCAAACAATAACGCTGATAAGAAAAATTTATATTAGTCACACTCTTTCCACAGGCAAAAGTAAAAGCGAGTGCAGGACTCCCTAGAAGAGTCCACGAAGGCCAAGAGGAGGAGCGGAGGCATAAATATACTCTTTATTTAACCTCGACACCAGATAGGAGTGGGTGGTCAACGCCACTGACCGGCCGTTTTACCCCCGCAAAGAAACACGTTACACATTTTGCAGGAAGCTGGTTGGGCCCAGACACGGTATGGACGGGTGCAAATAAGCTCGTCCCCACCATGATTCGATCCCCTACCTTCCAGCCCGTAGCAAGTCGTTATACCGGCTACGCTATACCGGCCAAGTAAAGACACGCACGCACGCACGCACATATATATATATATATATATATACACACACACATATATATATATACACGTAGCCCACAAAAACGTACACACACACACACACACACTGATATGTCACACATATTGATGTTGCCTCATCACACCATTAATAAACAAACTGCGGAAATGTGAATTTTCTTTGATCACCTGAAAGACAGTTACTTGATAAATTTATTAGTCTTCAGGAATACGAATTTTCTTTAACAAGTTGACAACAACCCGTGACCTAATTACACTATAAGGCAGTTTAATACAATCACACATAAAAATTATATTTTTTAAACCTATTGGCATTTAAACAATGTATTGTCCAGCTTATGTCCAAATGTGTAATTCGTAGATACAATTAAAATTATAAAATATTTAAAAGTGCTCCGACATATTTCTGATCACAGAGGATCCATCATCATGGAGCCGAGTACTGTAGAAGGCTCCCTGATGATGTATGCTCTGTGATCCGAAACATCTCGGAGCACTTTTAAATATTTTATAATTTTAATTGTATCTACGAATTATATATTTGTGCATAAGTTGGACAATAAATTGTTTATATGTTGATGATGCACGGTGCAAACATGAAGGCCTATTGGCATTATTTTTCCATCTGGGACAAGTGTTGTGTTCAATGCGGTTTTGAAGCCAGAACTTTATGTATAACATTTAGCCTAGTGTATACTACACTACTGTCCAATCTCACCCTCCTTCCCTTAAACGTCATAAACAAATAACGAATTGTATGCAACTCGTAACCAGTTGTTCTCACATTCCGCAATGCGGAATAAATTGCATATATATTTTTTGTCTAGTGCCACAATAATTTCAAATCCGAATCTAATTGTATGCTTCATGCATCGACACTGATTGTCAGTGAAAATTCGGCGTCACTGTTTAGTGAGTGAGAACGACTGATCATTAAGCCAGTCGCTCGTGGTTAAATTATTGACAAGCGTCGATCAAGAATGCGTTAGCTCCTCTTTAGCCAACGTCAACTTGTGGACATTCTTGTAATATTTCACATATTTTCTACATACACAAACAAAAGAGCGCGCCATACCAAATGCATCTTCACTGCTCATAAACTTCTTTCACCTACATCCTATCAAAATAAAGAAACTGCAGTTCTGTGTATAGGCTTATATGTTTGCGCTAGTTCTTTCACTGATCATTATATCGCTTACCAGCTACTCTACCTTAAACAGTTGCGAGGAAACCAACACAAATTGCTTTATGCACTGAAAAGAGATTATGTTGGCTTAGGAAAGATACAAAAAAAAAGATTAGAGGAATGTAGAAATGCGCGCGCGCGCGCACACACACACACACACCCCACACATACAAACACACACACACCACACATACAAACACACACAAACACACACACACACACACCACACATACAAACACATACACACATACACCACACATACAAACACACACACACACGCACACACGCACACACACACACACAGACACACACCACACATACAAACACACACACATTAAAACAC
>Ga0123354_10007092_pt1 | contig 16773 bp, 15 predicted proteins | sample TergutLab28metaG_2_FD_97872 | JGI IMG/M metagenome (GOLD analysis project Ga0123354, IMG submission 97872) | Labiotermes labralis P4 segment gut microbial communities from Petit-Saut dam, French Guiana - Lab288 P4 | ecosystem: Host-associated > Arthropoda: Insects > Digestive system > Gut ...
AGAGCTATACCTCTACCCACCCTCTGGGCCACACCGGGCCTGTAACAGGAACACTTTACCTTTATATATATATATATATATATAAAAAGGTAATGTAATAGTAATAAACAACATAATGTCTACAACAAGACAACATGACACAGAACAAATGGCTCCTGTATAAAACTGCCCATTCATATCACATCACATGTCACAGAGGGCAGTCTTTATCAAATTCAGACTTCCACATGATAACTTGGCTGGAATGTGTATCTAATGTTTCTGTAGTCAACTGTTAACAGGGCTTAGTTTTTTGAGAGTGAAAATTACGGTGCTGAGGAAGGCATGTGGGCCTAGGGATAAAGTAAAAGGAGACTGGAGAAAACTGCTAACAATGTGCTTCATGATTTGCATTTTGCACCAAATACTACTTGGGTAAGCTGGGCATGACATATGGCCTGTACGGGCAGATGAGACATGTGCATGGGGTTTTGTTGGTGAAACCTGAAGTACAGTCAACTTGGAACAGTTAAACATAGAAGGGAGGATAATATTAAAATTGACCTTAAACAGGATGGGTGGGAATGCCTGGATTAATCTGGCTATGGATAGGGAAAATTGTCTGGATCATTTTAACACAGGTAATGAAACCTCAAGTATTGTAACATGAAGGAAAATTATTTGACTAGTTGAGCAACTGACAGCTTCTCAGAAAGGACTTGGCTTATTTAAGTTAGTTAATTGTGGTGGTTAATTAAGTAGGTAAGTGAGAGTGACGGCATATGTACATCAAAGTAAGTGCCCAAAAACCAAACAACGCTGGTATATCTCAAATAACAACCTTACCGCCATTCCTAGTATTGAATTTAATTCCAAAATCTTTATCGGGGCCACCAGGATTGTGGCTTGCAGTCAAGATAATGCCACCAGTTGCGTTCCTCTTCCTTATAAGGTGTGACACAGCTGGCGTTGATAGCAGTCCATGATGGCCCACAATAACCCTTTTAACCTGCAGAACAGAACACAAACTTCCAAATACACCAGATCACTACAAGATTATCATGTTATGCCATGTGACACCCAGTAGTACTCTTGAAATTTATATACATTTGGATAAATATACACAGCCTCACTGCCCACAAAGATCTAGAATTTTGTACAACAATGTTCATCCACTGATATACACAAAATTAAGACAGGAACAACCATTCAGCTACACAACAGACAACTCACCAGTCAAGACCATCCCTGTGCACACTATGAATGCATACAGGTGGAAGAGAGGTATAACATGGTACAGATGTATCACTCTTACAGCCACTAAGAGAGTAATGGGAGGATGTTTTGGGGGAGGAAAACTCACAAAAAAGCTTAGAAATAGATGGACAAAACTTGGAGGGATGCTGCAGATTTACTCCATACACAGACCTGTAAGGCCACAAGGAGGCCATGGCCCAAAAACAGGCCAAAGCACCATGGAGAAAACAGAACGCACACAGCTTCACTCATTCTTCAACTTGGCACTAGAAGGAGGTTAAGTGGTCAGTTTCACACTTTGGCCGCTTTACCCCTTGAGGAAAGAATAGCACTCACTGAATTGGGGGGTGGGAAGGCCTGAGAGGCAGTCTGAATGTTTTGGAAACCAGAAAAATACCTCTGCCCTGCTGGGAATTGAACTCTGAATCATCCAGCCCATGGCCTTGTCAATATACCAACTGAGCTACCCCAGCAACTGCATGACTCATCAGTCACTCACATAAACTCATGAGGTATCATTCATACACAATGACATGTTACACGACAGTATGTACAGTATTTCTATGTGTCCTTGAATTAATAACTGTATGCAGCTACAGATTAGATACAAAATAAAAGTTTCTCCAATTCTCCATTACAAAAAGCTGTCCCTGTGCACATCATAAAGGCATATGTGAAATGGAGGTACAGAGCCATTCATTCTTAACCTTAGCTCTCAATAGAGGTAAGTGGTAAGCTTCACTCCACCAGCAGCTTTACCACAAGGGAAGGAGCCCCTGTACTGACTGAAGAAGAGGTTGGGTGGGCCATAGAACCAGTCAGGATGTCTTGGAGAAGGGATAAAGATCTCTCACCCCAGCAGAGAAACAAAGTACAGTTATTCAGACATTCAGGCCAGAGTGCAATCATTACACTGACAATGCAATTCTGGCTGCCATTTTACACTTTGCTACACTGCACCAGTTCTGCAAGATCTAGCAGCATTGTAGGAAACAAAGCAAATCTAACATAAAGCTGAATTTTATGACCATAACTTCAGCAAACATCACAGTTCAGTTGGTAACACTCCCACTTCATATTTTTAAAATCCTGGCCTAGGAACAGCCTATCTTAATATGGGTTTACAATGGCTTTCATACATTTCACAAGACAAATGCCAGAGCAATGCCCTCTGATCATTTACACCATTTCATAATGAGTTACACAAAATGTTGTTATATAACAGTAAATCACAATAATGAATAACAGGACAGCATATTTTTTTGTAACATTTAACTCCTCATAGTTCATCAGTCACAGATCATTACACACAACTAGCATGACTGCAATTAAAGTAATATTTACAACCGAGTATTCAAACATACCTAAACAGAGTCCTGTAGGCTTAAGCTGTAACTTATTTATCATACATCAATAATAATAAAACCCAAATCTAAACAAAAATCCAAAACCAACTGATTTGGATTGTTCAAGTAGACTTAAATGTTAAAAGTTATGTGTACTAAACCTGAAAACTCATGCCGTAACCTTAGTGCCATTAATGTCAGCACTGTGCCTGGATTTTCTATTACATATTTTGGGGACAGCGATTGCAGTTCGACTTCTTGTGCTGGAAGCCCTGATATATTATTATGTGTCAGACTCATGTGTCACTAAATACCCGAATGCAATCAAGACCGCATTTGCTATACTTGCATGATCTTTTTAAAAAAAATTCTACATTATTTTGAGACTTATCAACAACAAATACACGTCAGCTGAAACAGCTACTTCTGATGTTACATAAATTGTGTTTCAACACGCATGCCATTCCGGAACACAGCCAACAGGGCTACAAAAAACACATTCGAAGATTAAGTTATACAAACCCCATTAGCCGCACACATCTTGATTATCAATTTTGTTGTGTCCTTTACATAATATCTGCCATCGCCTCCTAGAACAAGCACCGACCCCCTCAGGTCGTCGCCTAGTGAATCCAAAATAGCCTGAACAAAATTTTCAGTGTAATTTTGCTGCTGAAAAACAGTGACTTTCTTCCTAAGGCCGCTTGTACCCGGCTTCTGATCACCGAAAGGTTTAGTGGGTACTGTTGACGATATGACTTCCATCACCGCTAACAACAGGCAAAACAGTTATCGTACAACTATCCTACCAAAGTGCAACTTTAGGCAACCGCCAGACACCACCTGCTCTCTTCCTAAATCTACCAAACTGCGCTCGCGAAGCTGCTATATAACTCTGAGATCTGTCGTGCAGACTGCGCTCTACGCACGACCTACCCATAATTCTCACGGACAACCGTAGCAACTAGCAACATGTTAGCCAACCACACGGCGACACATATTGAAAATATCCCTCAAAATGACTATACTGGGATTTAAGCTGCGAGATTCGCTAATCACTAAAACCTGCAGAGGGGTGGACAGGCAGAACTCTACGTCTAAGGATACTGCGTTAGTACATATTTCAACGATGTCTGTCTCAGTATTCTAACATTACTGTCATTCAAGAATTGCATACTTCAAGATATGCTGATTCTTTTTGAAAGCATCTTTAAACTGCTACGGTCATTGCGGATCGGTGTGACGTATTTCTACATAATGGAAAGTACGGCCCAATTGTTCACAGCAATCAAGCGGTTGGTTGACCTTTCCAAATGAAAAATCAGCTTTGCTAAAAACGTGTACTAAGTCTGGCCCACTCTGAGTACAAATGAAACACGTTACCTCGCCACATTATTTACTACAGAATTGGTTCCTTAGTGACACTGATCACGCACAGCATTTCCCAGATGCATTACCGAAGTGCATTAATACTCTCTTATTATAGTTGCTGGGTTTGAAGCCCCTCTTTCTGAAGACTTCAGCCAGACAAAAATTCGGTCCCAATTCTGACTGTGATTGGTGCGGACGCTGTACGAGTGCCTACAGCATCGCATGATCGCATTTTAGTGGTTACGTTTTGAAAGATAGCACGGAGGAAAAATATTAAAGAAGAGAGGGAGTAAAAGTGAACGAAAGCGTGTTAGTGTCAGCGGAGAACAAAATAGTTTTAACAGTTCTGTACAATTAAAGTGTGGGTCGGATAGCTCAGTCGGTATAGTTACTGACTATGGGCTGGACGGTCCGGGATCGAATCCCAGTGGGGACGAGATTTTCCACCCGTCCAGACCGGTCCTGGGGCTCACCCAGCCTCCTGTAAAATGGGTACCGGGTCTTTCCCAGGGGTAAAGTGCGGCCGGGGCGTACTGCTGACCACTCACCCCCTTCTAGTGCCGCGGTCATGGAAGAGTAGAGCAATACCTCTACCCACCCTCTGGGCCACACCGGGCCTGTAACAGGGTCACTTTACCTACAATTAAAGTGCTAACGTAGGCAAGTGCGATATGCACCGTCTTACCGGCGCGTCTAAAAATGGACTGGACGACAGATTCTCCTTTAAATTACTGGAAGAATTTACTTTGGATAACCATTATCTGTCCGGCAGGGTCGCGTGTCAAAGACAGACCAACGAAATGAAATTAAAACAATTTCGTAATCGAATATTGGGGATCGGAAATAATATTAAAACTGTCGCAGTAAAAATTTCAACACCGGGTTGCAAAATGAGTCATTTTGCAACGTCATGTCTGACCATCCTTGCGTCCGACTGAGAAATTAATTAATATATGAAGAAATTACAAAACAAAACGCGAGCATCTGATGATATTATACGTATATTCATATTTAAACACTCCCTTTGTTTCTCATTATTGTTTAAAATATCTTGTACACTTTGTTGCAAATATCTGTGTCCACCCACAGGCGTCATTAATCAACCCCGGCCCAGGCACAATACAAACAATCTGACACCGCTCCCGGTTTCAGTGCATATAAACTGACATCCCTTTGAATTCTTTAGCCATCAGTAAGCCATCCCACAGACAGACAGACACACACACACACACACACACACAAACGACCTACACATCACAACCACCTCTTCTGACATTTCCTCCACTTCACTGACTCCACAAGAGAAATTCATTCCCTGCGGCAATTCGTCAGTATCTAAACAACAAGCCAACTTATTTAACCCTTTAAAGCCCAGTGGTCACTAACCGTCAATTTAACATTCAACAATTCTACGTTCTGCCCACACAGTGTATTTATGTGTTTTGTATGGATCTCAGAACAAACAGCGATCATTTCCCTATACAACACTAACTGACTGGTTTTTATAACCGAGAGAAAGTGTGTTTACTGCGCGGTACGGACTGGATGTTTGAACATAATTCAGGTTCATAGAATGATTTAAATGGTTAAAGTTGCATGTTTCTTGTTGAAACGCAGCCATTGTGAGTAACCTCAGTTCCTGCTACTTATCAGACTCCTAAGAAAGTGTTTTCTGCTATGACAGGTCATTTAATAGGCTTCGGCGATACTCCCAGCAATTACAAACTGGTACTTTGCTGTTTGGGCGTCACAACAACGTTTGGTTGTGTTGCTGATACTCTGCAGAGGTTGTCACAGAGGTGCTGCGGAAGACTCCAGTCTGGGTCGTCAGGCGAGTAGTTCCGATGTTTCGAAGAAGCGTGATGTCTTCATTTTCACGGTCAAGCAGTCCGAGAATGTTGCTTTACACGTCGAGATGAAGATACGTTAGCGAATCGCTCGCCCACACACAACTTGATATCCCGGAAGACAAGTTCGACACGCCAGTACAATGACACGTCTATTTCTGTTAGAGTTCTATAAATCCTCTACTTTATAATCGTGACCGACGCTACCTTCTCTATGTCGCAACTTACCGACAGTTCTGACAGCCACACACACAAAATCGCTCGGTACAACCTACAATGTTGCATGTTCTAACATCTTCTTTAGTCATTCGTGACTGCGGTTTCGGCACTGAATTCTGAATCGTCATCAATGATTTGCCAAAATGTTACGACCACCTTTGTACAGATATAACAGTCCCTCCATCTTACAACTTCATTCGTTCTTTGAAAGTCGCGCGTAAAGCGAACACAAACACCGAGAACGGCGAAGTTCACAAGAAAGTGAAGAGAACTCTGACAGGCGCTGCGATGTTGCTGCTTCTGCGCAGAACGCTCAGTACCGCAATGTTTTGCGCTTTCCAGAAGTTTCGGGAACGGACGACTGTCGAGAAGAGGCGCTGGACACAATGATCGTTTGGCCACAACATACGCTAAAACTGTTTCTAACCGACAAACGGTGTTACGCGTTTGTTAGTTCGAGCCGCTGAACAGGCTAGCGGAACTGGTGGACGAGCCTTCATTGGTACATGAGGTGACGAGGCATGGTACTGTGCTCGGCTCTAGAGAACAACGAGTTTGGTCTTGACAACTTGAGCACGGTAACTTGTCTTCTCACCAAACATGGGGGGAGGGGATTAGCTCCTGTCAGAGCACAAGACTATCGCTGTGGCTTTCTCGCCACGTCTTAGGTGCTCAGTTTATAACGAGCCTAAAGTTAAAACTTAAGCATTGCACTAACCTATTGGAACGCAACAGGACACCATATTAGTAAATTGCACGCACAGGACACAATTGCACTTCAGACCAGTGTATATTTAACTGCAATACATCGGTTACTGACCATAAACATCTAACGTTCTGACTGCCCACTGCGCAACCATTGCCAAGGTCAAAGTCGCCCTCGTCAGTTGACCACAGTACTTGTTTTGTTTCGTCCGTCAGCGCAATGAGGTCAATTGTGCAGATTTAGTCACATCTCGGCATTGCAAGCAAGCTACTTAACTGGCTGTTATACATTCCTGTAGCCTTGGCATCCCAATATCATTGACAGTTTGTGCAAATCCACCTGAAGATGACTGTTCCAGGTGAAACGTGTAGTGACAAGTTCTTTATAATAAAGATTCAGTTGTGCCTACGCCATGGATTTGCATTTCATATGTCCCTAACTAGAAGTCTCATTTCGTTCTTGGTATTTACAATGCCTCCCATCGAAACATACGGAATGGCATGCCCCAGCACAGAATTCAAAGACGGAAGAGGTGACGAACTGGTTACATGTGGGAAACTTTCCATTTTGTGACCCTGTGTCGAAGGCACAACTTTATGAAGAGATAAAAAGCGTACAAACACAAGAATAAAACCTCCCTAGTTGATAAAATAATGGCTGCTAAAGGTCAGACGGTGTTGAAAGTTCCGCCGTATCGCCCAGATCTCTGCCCTATTGAATTAATCTGGGCGGATGTGAAACTAGTAGGTTGGGGCAAATAATACCGCGTTTCGTACAGATGACGCCAAAAATCTGTGTGGGCAAAGACAGAAAGTGGAGAACACGGATGGAGCATTGTTTGTGACAAACAAGAAGTGTGTTATGAAGGGGAAAAGGGAATGAACAAGAGTGGCAGAATGTGACGATTGTAGGGGAAATGTCAGGGGGCGGGGGCGCGAGATGCACGACTATGTTATGTGCATGTCAGCGTTACCTGGTAACGACACCCCCGCCCCTCAATGGGTACCGTAATAACTAATGTATTGTGTGTGTACTCGTCTAACACAACTATATGTATTGGAAGAATATAAACCTCATGATTACAACAGGTACCGTGTATGTTTCTTTAGGAGTAAGGCGGCCGGAGCGTAAAGTTCACCACTCACCTACATATAGTGCCGAGGTTAACCCTTTAAGGTCGAAAATATCTGTCTGATTCAAACACTCAGTCCGTACCGCGCAGCAAACACAACCCGTCTCGGTTATAAAAGCCATTCAGTTAATGCTGTATAGGGAAATAATGGCTGTTTGTTCTGAGATCCACACAAAACACATAAATACGCCGTGTGGGCAGAACGTTGAATGTTAAACTGGCGGTACATAAAGTAAGTCTTGGGCTTTAAAAGTTAAAGAATGAGTGGAGCTACACCTCTGCCTCCTCTACGTGCCCGCATGACACGGACACACACAACTGTACCTGCTTGTTAAGGATTATCTGCACATACATTAGAGAATTTTGCACCAACCCCAGTTTTCTCCGTACTAACCGTTACACCTGACGGCAAAGACAAAAGACAACAAACACAACGCCATCTTTGTGTAAGTAAATCGGTCACAGCTTTATGGTTGGCAATTTCGCCGGCCAAACAACTAATCGAAGCTCATTATTACGTAATTAGTGCATCTGGCGCAGTCAGAAACTCTTAAAGCCGCCAGACGACTGCACTGCTAGGTTGCAGTCACAGTGCCACCTGAAAACTGGGCGCACGACAAGTGTTCGGCAACTGACAGCGACGGAACTGCACACAACTAGCTACTGTCATTGACTCAGGAACAAGACTTTGACCTTGGCAATGGTTTCGCAGGGACAGTCAGATCCTTAGATTTGTACGGCCAGTAGCCGATGCATTCCAGTTAAAATACACTGAGCTGACATGCAGTTGTCTTTTGTGCGTGCAAATTAATACTATTATTGTGTGTTATGTCGTATCTGGTTAGAACTAGGTACAAATTACACCTTAGGATTGTCATAAACTGAACACCGAAGAAATGGCGACCTGTAGAAAACGGAAAATGAAGTTCTGTCAGGGGCATAAGTTTCATCCGCAAGGCTAGCGAGGAGATGAAGGAATGAAACGGTGCTGTCAAGGCCAAAGTCGTTCTCGTGAGTCGAACAAAGTAGCCCGCCTTGACTGTGAGCAGCAGACCTGTTATATGATGAAAACAACTTGTTCACCGAACACCTGCAACTTCACCAACAGTTCACTCCACTCCATGTTCTGGCCCTCGACAACCGCCATGCAACAGTACCATTACAAAACTATCTTATATGAAGAGCCTGTTTTGTGGGTGAGTGAGTGACAGAGTAGCTGGTAATAGGTAAGCCTGATGGCAGGTAAAATGTACGTGAGAAACAACGGTGATAGGTTCCTCACAGTTAGACCAGGTGGCAGTAGTCACGAAGTAGTCACGACGTCACTATGCTTCGGTCGGCATTGCAGCGTCCTGATTCTTGTAATAATATCTACCAAGTTCCATCCTGAGAATTTTCCAAATTCACGGAATGAAAATTCCGTTAATCTGTGATGTGACAGTAGCCCCATAGGGCTGTAATATATACTGAAGGGTTATCTGTGGAGATGATAGCCCGAGACGCCGTGGATCAGCGCGTGAATAATATCATATTAGGGTCGAAATTCATTTACGCCCTCGAGTAAAAGCCATAAATGTCACTGAGCCAATCTTCACGACACTCGTGGGAGAGCGACTTTTTTATACATACATAACATACCGAATTTAATGAAAATCCGACAAACGCTTTAGTAGCCGCTACTACGTCACAGATGGACGGATGTGGTCTGCACACAAGTCGCTGTCTCATGCTTAACAATACGAACCACATGTTGCCACCGTTCAGTGCCGGAACACTGCCTGGTGGCGACGTTTCAACACTGCGACTGCAGTAATAGTTTTTGGTGTTTAGGTTTATGTGAGTATCGTTTGATAACGACATTTTGTGCTAAAACTGCTGGCGATGTGTAAATTACAAAGCGTTACACACTGGCCGTGTTTCACGGACACATACAGTAAACTCACAGATATGTAATATTTGTGAGTTTACGAGCATGGAGTTAAAATCGGAAGAAGCTGATGATTCAGGTCTTTTGGGACACGATGCTGTATCGTTGGGCGAATATGAAGACAACAGGTTCCTTCGAAACGTCGGGAATTACTCATACCACGACACGGCGTCACATGCCAGAAGACCTGAATCCCCAGTACCACCGCTGTGAGCACAAAACATCGGCCATCGCCGTCTGTACGATGACAACCAGCATGTTGACTCAATTTGGCCTGCTGCCACGAGGAACGGAATCTGATGTATGGGATAATCGCGAACGTACAGCAGCACATTGTGATAAGCCGCGCTTTGGGATTAGACGGACAGAAGACACAGAGCGGCATCAGATGCCGGAGCGCTCAGTTACTGCTGCTCTGCTGTCAGCGTAACCCTGAAGATGTACGACAGAACTGGATGGAAGCCGCACAGTTACTCTGATTATGACTCTGGAAGCGAATCTCAACCTTTGATGTCATCCGACGCCAGCCACACAAGTCGTAGGAGTTTTGGGTAAGTTTATGCTTTTAATATCACGACTGAATTGATTTTAACAGACAACAACACGTGTTTTAGTCTCTTAGACTGTCACGTGGTATAATCCCGATTCGTCGGAACCAGTCACGAAATGTGGAAAAAATCTTATTGCAATGAGTGAAAACGAATGGTCGAAATCCCGAACATTAAGACCCTCAGTATCTACATACCAAATATACATGGCGTCATATCCCGGAAGACAGACGCTTCCATCAGCATCACTGTACGAACTTCAGTTATAGTTGTGACTTGTGAGGAACCAAATCTTCAATGAACAAGTTTCCATAGAAATCTCGTCGAATACCGTGTCAATACAGGCCACCAGTATCGATAAGGTGGCCGCGCGAACTTCTGAGGTGAGAACGACTTTAAGGTTATCCAGCGAACGGTCCTGATAATGGGGAGGTAATGTTAGAAATATTTCGGTGCAACGTGTGGAATGTAAAGTTTGTCCCCAACAGAGCAGTAATATGTACAATTTGTCCCCAACAGAGCAGCAAAGTATAATGTTTGTCCCCAACAGAGTACCAAAGTGTAAAGTTTGTTGTCTAAAGAGCAGTAATGTGAAATGTTTGTCTTTCTTCTCCCCCCACAGAACCACCACGTTCATGTTTCCGGATTCAGAGACCAGTGATTTTGAATCTAACACAGTGAAACAAGTCACAACAATTGTGCCCACACCACGCCCAAAACCGCCAGAGCTCTTCAATGCTTCCAGGTAATGAAAACGGGTTGAACAACTTTCAGGGAGGGAGAACCATTCTCATATCTATTGCAACAGGTTTAAGTTCTGTAAGTTGCGATGATGTATTGTGCAAGCCAAATTTCGCATTCGCCCACATATTGATAGTTCCGTCTCCAAAGACAACACTGTATAACCCTCCAGCCAGGCCAAGCACAGTCTATCCTTTCACAATCTATTTAATGTTACAGTTTATACACACTTTTATTATTTGCATTATAAAATTACGGACGAGGAGGGGTGATATGAGACAGGTACGAGGGAGGAAATGCACACAGAGTTTTGGTGAGGTAAGCTGAAGGAAAATGACTAACGGGAAGACTTAGGCGTACATGGGCAAATAGCACTGACATACGTCTTAAAGAAACGGGGTGAAAGGAGTTGAGGGGATTAATAAGGCTCAGCAATGGACCCAGGTGGCGGTAATGAACCTTCGGGTTACACAAATGACCGGAAATTTCTTGACTAGATGGGAGAGTATTAGCTTCACAAAGAGGACATTTAGACTAGAATACGTTTTATATAGCAAATGTTTCTGAAATCTAGCAGAATTGGCGCTGCTCCACACCACAGTCATGACACCCCCACTGCTCTAAAACAGTCGACATTCGATCCCCTACGTGCTAAACCAACTGCGCGTGATAAAATGGCAAACGCCGGTTTCAACATCCAACCTCACAGCTGTAGTAGTTCCTGTCAGAATGCAACGTAAGGCGTCCCCACTGTCACTTCGCAGTTCTTTGTGTACATTTTTTAGGTCAGCACGGCGGCTAGGAACGTGTGATCATGCAGGGTCATTTCGTGTGACAACTGTCGGTTACCACTTCCCGTCGGCTCACTGTCAAGCTCAACCGACCGTCCACAAGCGCAAGCGGAGGGGAATCCGAATGCCGCAGGTTTTGCAAAATTCAAAGTACACCCTGTAGGAAATGTTAAACATTTTGTTACCGTGTTACAGTCGAAGCTGCAGCACACGGAATGTAATTACTACTGCAGCACATCAAATTGCACCTTCACATTGTGATCGGTGGTGCGGCCAATTTACACAAAGCTAATGCACAGCGAAGGGTGTACCTGCAGTTTATATACCCTACATGCTGAGCTGATTCAAGTCCCCCATTTTCGTGACACTGTTCAAGCTCCCCATTTTTGCGACACTGTTCAATTCCGCCATCAGAAAATTAGAACCGGCGTAGTTCTTCTTAATCTTGTTAAAATACAAATGCCAGTTGAACCCACATTTTCTTATCTGTACTTGTCTTACACAATCACGACAGGACAACAGGTTCTGCAGCGAACGGCAGTTGCCGCGCGGCTCATTTCATTCGCAGTTCAGGCTTCAGTTGACACGTGGACCACACAACGACGCAGCAATCCCTTGACAGCCGAAACTTTGGACTACGAGTGTCAGCGATTTTTAATTTGTGTACACAACAAAATTTCGACGGCTTCCGCACCAACACAGCCGCACAGTGACGAGCTTAATTTTAAAACGCGTTTCCAGGCCTAATGTGTTTGGCAAATGTCAATTACTGTGCACTGTACACGTGGCCAACTGTGTCTACGACTGGTTTATCTGGCAAATAACCGTACTGGAGTACACGTGGCATGTGTTCGTCTGGGCACTCCCATCGCGTCTTTGGCCATTCGCCGTACCGAATGATACCGTCCAACACACGGGTCACTTGTCTGCTTGTCAAGCATCAGTCAGGGGAAAGTACCAGACTTCTACTAAGAATGATGTCTAAGACCTGCGTCACATTTGCAGACATTTGGCCAACTGCACAGTTCCCAGTACCCCCACAAGTGACAAAGTTTTGTCACCGCGACTTGCTTTCAGTTCTGGACGGTTAACGTTGGACCTGCAGTCATGTTCTTATTCCTGCAGGAGGCCGTTCGTGTACCAAGCAGACAGAGTGCGGAAGGCTGACCGCAGCTGGGATGATCAACTGTCCGCCATGACTTACAACAGATTTCAGTACTACAGCAAACTGCGGACTTACGCCATGGACGATTCGGCACTCGTAAGTAGTGTGTTACTGTATGTACCGCCAGGTTTAACATTCATAAATGCTAAGTTCTACCCACGCTGTGTATTAATGTGTTCTGTATACAGCGATTATTTCACTACACAGCTTTAACCAACTGGTTGTTGTAACCCAGGCGGAGTGTTTACAGATGACGCTAACAGCAGACAGTTAGACATAGCAGCATTTAAATTGTGCTTATTGACGCTGCCTTCCACAACAATCACTGGCAACTTGTGTCGTGTCCTAGTTACAAATTACGCTCGATTGTAGTACTGTTGCTATGAAACAGTAAAAAATTACAGTAAACGTAATGACGTGGAGGGTCACAGTGCAGTATATCACTGTCTGACATGAACAGAACACATTGTGTTCAATGGTTTCTAAACAAAATCAAGGCTTTCTTTATTTCTCGACTGGCATTATGGGCATTGTGGGCAATGTGGGCAGGCATGGGTATGAGGAAGGGAGAATTCTTGGTAGCGGTACGTACACTCGGAGAAGCAACGTTATCACTGCACGTCACTTGAGAATGGGGTTCTATACGTCAGCAACGCAGTGACCGACTCCGAAGATAACAAATGTACAATTCCGTGACGCAGTGCGCAGACAGACGTCACCACGCATTGCGTGATTTCAAGCTTTCGCTCTTCTGCGATGTTACACAGCGCAATATCCAAGTAGAGCGAAGATCCGTTTAACAGGCGTTCTTTACATTCGAAATGTCATACGGTTGCACGATATACGCGTCAATGTGATTTCATTTACGTCCATAAGAAAATAACGGCCTTACCTGCGCCGATTTTACAAAACTAAAATTATCGACAGCATTATGCGCAGACTACTAACATCAAACATAATCGAAAACAGACAATCAGTGTCGAAATCGCGTCCAGAAATTCATTTATATCCAAAAGTAAAGTATGGCTTTCATTGTTCTGAATTTTACCAAATTCTCTGTCACTCAGTGAAGGTTTGTGGACATCTACTGTAGCGATTCTACTCAGTTCTGCAGAAAAAATTACTTAATACATGCAACACCCCATTTTCACCCTTAATAAATGTATGGCTCTCTCTGCACCCATTGTACAACGCCCACAACTGCTCAAAGGCATGACGTGGAGACCAACCAGTTACACCTAATTCCACACAAATCGGTCAAGAAATATGTAAAGCTTTGGTCCAAGTTCATTTATGTCCTTAAGAACAATCTGACTGCCACAGTCGATTTCAGCGATCACACGTGCTTCCGAGACAGCTGATCGTAGAGACTGCAATACCGAATTGTACGCAAACCCAAAGAAAGGTTCAGCCGCCGATGCAAGGTCACAACAGACGGACAGACTGACATCGTTCTGTTCTGTTCTGTTCACAACAACAGCAGCAGCGGTCATACAGACGCCCGTAGCGTCTCCCGTTCCTCTCAGCCAGGAATGCACGAACCACTATCACTGCTGCAGTCAGTTTCAGAACTTGCCTTTCAGACTCCATCGCAAAACGCTTTACTGCTTTCGTTCTCAGCAGTCCCATGCCCACTTATCAAATATAGACATCCCATTCCCAGTTATCACAGACATCCCTTCTCCAGCTTGCCCACTAAACATACATATACGTCCCTTGCCCGGTAATCGTAAACAGGCATCCCTTGCCCGGTAATCACACACAGATATCCCTCGTCCACTTACCAAACACCGCTCTACCAACCTTCCACGCTGACATTTGTTGCAACTTGCGTCATAAGGTTTTGAGTATCTGCTGTACTTTGATCAACGCATTTGAGAAATGCTCAGAGTTTTAATAATGTTTCAAATTAATTCCTTTACAATTAGGTTACAATGATAGAGTCAACTGCGTGGTTTCAGGGCCGCGTTCTTGACAGATGCACTTTATTACAGTATGACATCCGTAGTGATGGATGTTGAAAGTGCAAAGGTTGAATTTGTTTGATTTTGAGGTCTGCGGTCTTTGTAGTACGACGCCACGTCATTGTGTCGCGACGTTGAATGGAACGTAGCGCCTTCTTGTTCAAGCGATGAGGCGTCACAGACAGCCCTTGGAGATAAAGGCACAACGTTCCTTAGAAACGTCTGAACATACAACGCAATGACACGGCGTCACATCCCAGCCTCCCCGAACACTTGGCAGCACAACTAAATGCTCATAATTTGCAGCTCGCCATTTCACGCTGTCTCTCAGAAGCCACGGCATGGTGCGTGCTCAGGTCGGGGATGAATGATGACATGGGGTGATTCTCCAGCTTGGAAGGGTGAGGTGTGGGGCTAACAGCTCCGCACCGCACAAGGTCAATATGTTACGAAATGTTACATATCGGGAACGAACTTGACATCCACATTATGTGAACAACACAGGCTGAGGGTGTTCGAGAATAGGGCGCTGAAGAGGATATCTGGACCTAGGCAGGAGGAAGTAGCAAGAGACTAAGAGAGACTGCATAATAAGAGGAGCTTCATGATTTGTGATACAAATACCACTCGTATGACAAAATGAAGGAGGATAAGATGGGCAGGGCATGTGGCACGTATGATAGGGAGGAGAAATGCGTACTGGGTTTTGGCGGGAAAACTTGAAAGAAAGATGCCACTTGAAGACCCAGACTTAGGTGGGAAAATTTTGTTGCAAGACAGGCAGCGTACGTATACCGTAACACTAAGGCGCATTCGCGTAACCACTGCTGCTGTGAAAAAAGCACTAACTATTAAATACTGAGTGTGTGCCTGTTTGTTTACTTATCAAGTCTATATTTGATGTCGCGTTCCCACAATTGGTTTATACTTGAGAAGCAGATCCGTGTCGTGTGTGGACAGTCAGTATGACAGCATGTCAGTGTGACAGTATGACAGTGTGCCAATCTGACAGTATGACAGTATAACAGTGTGACAGTACGACAGTGTGACAGTACAGTGAGTGGCCAAGCAATGCGACTGTAACGACTGACATGCAGTTTACTTCGCATTCGAAACAGTCAGCATGCAAAAGTTTTATAATATGACCATCAACAGGCATTAATTTTAGCGCTGCGGCATTTTAATTAATTTGCAGCTCGAAGTTCCGATGATAATTAATGAAAGGCCACTGCCGGCATTACATCATAGTGCTCTGTGCATTAGGTGACAAAACTAACTGCAGATTTAATGTCCAATTTTCTATACTGCGATATTAATAGAATGTCGTTTAACAGTCAATTGGTTTATCCAGTGCAACCGACACGTACAGCACACGCGGACCTGAACGCAAAGTCAACGTGTGCAGCAGAAACACGATGTAGGCCAAAATACGGACGGAAGGCTCTATCAAAATATGCCGCATTATCGCAAAACAAATAATTTTTGCTACACAGACAAGAAAAAACATTTTAAAAATCTGTAAGATTTTTCTACCTAAACAGAAAATTATGACATCGGACATAGGAAAATCAGCGATGAACAGCAGCAGCTGCATACAGGCCTACCTCGTACGGATACTGCTTTAGCCACACAACTCTTTAACAAGAACAGAAGAGCGATAAAACAGGCGGATCTCAGTAAATTGGAATTTGCGATTTAATAGTTAAACTGTCGTAACAGACCGACCGCTGTACACAGCACACGGTGATATCAGTCGGGATGCTTTGTGACTGACTGACTG
>Ga0123354_10007095_pt1 | contig 16769 bp, 10 predicted proteins | sample TergutLab28metaG_2_FD_97872 | JGI IMG/M metagenome (GOLD analysis project Ga0123354, IMG submission 97872) | Labiotermes labralis P4 segment gut microbial communities from Petit-Saut dam, French Guiana - Lab288 P4 | ecosystem: Host-associated > Arthropoda: Insects > Digestive system > Gut ...
CAGGGCCATAGTGCGATCGGAAGGATTATGTCAATGAAAAATTCCAATGACACCATCTGGAATCGAACCAGCGACCTTCCGATTTGTAGCACAGCACCTTAACCACTGTGCCACCGCGGTCCCAAACCTACATGTACTTCACGCTTATGGCGTAGCAGTATTCTCATGCAACTTCCTTATCCATATTTTCCAGTTCAAAACACGTAATTAACAACTCATTAGATGCCAACTAACCTCTAAAGTGGAAGCCAGACACATCTTCCTACCATCAAACATCCACATAACCTTCGTAAGGCTTAATACGACGACGAGTTAATGAAGGCAGACATCCACCAACCTTAATGTGACTTCGTTCCTCGTACCTAGCGATCTCATTGGTACAGAGGGCTATTTTTAAGACCTAATACTTTACTGCAGGACCGCCCAAAACTCCTCCACAAAGGCACAAAGAATGAAAAAACTGTGAAGTCGTACGACAGACGTCAAATCTAAGAGTTCAGTGTCAGGTCCCTGGCTTTCGCCTGAACGGCAGATGAAGTGCGATAATATGTATAACGTAAGGAAGAAATGAGAAACACATACACACACTGACAGGAAAACATTAGGAACGGAGAACACTTGCGTACAAGAGCGGAGATATTAAGGAAGATCCCAAGCGAAGCACAGTGCTACAGGGTGGACTGGACTCATGCGGCACAGACTACCGTCCAATCATGGGCTCTTGTGCAACCTCCGGGTTCAATAAGAGGTATGACAATTTCTTCATAATCTAAGAAACTATCAGTTTCTTAACAAGCACGCTGCTGCTTGGAGTTAGTTCAGATGTCGGATGAAATAGACTCAAAACCTCACGAACGAATAAAAATGGATCATGAAACGTGATCTGGAATCATTATCTCTTTAAAACCAAGAAGATCGGCACAGAGTCCTGTAAAACCGAGAGTATGGTTCTGTATCAACTAGGGAAGGAAGTGACCTGACACTATTACTTCGCCATATCAGGGCTTTAAATTCTTGTGCCTAGCGTACCTGCTGTCAACAGTCTGAGATTATTGCAGATGCAAACTTTACACTAACTTGCTCCTTATTAAACACAGTGACGCTACGGATTACGCTGAACTTTATAAGAAATGCGGGTTATAAAACACACATGTACTAACGATGGGAGCGCTGACGCCTGGTACACTCAGGGTCTATTTCTGTTCCCTGCTACGAGGCCTCTATTGATCGACCAGATTCGCTGCAGTGACATTACATCGCAAACACCAATGTCAGTACATTCAGTCTGTAATTTAAAGGTCAGGGTATTCTGTGCATACAGTAAGATAGGTCTTTTTGAAGCCACTTAACACAGTGCATAATATCATCCTGGGACAGCAGAATAAGAGCCTTGCATTTTGTGTACATGGGACCGTGCATCGTGAATCGAATTTAATAATTTTCCAACAATATGAGACTTATTCAGTTTATTACATTTCTGTAGGCAGTTCTACATGTTTCGGATGTTGACACCCGTCATCAGGAGCTCGTACAACCTTAAATACACCTTCTGGTATTGATTAACCGGATCTACTACCATCCGCTCTCGTTGTTGAGTTGGAACTCAAATTTCAGAAATCCAATTAAAGATGCAGAAGAACACGGCCCTTGCCAGACCGGAAAGCCGGCTGTTTTGATGATCTGTGCCTTCTATCAGCAGTTTGGCCAACTCAACAACGACAGCGGATTGTAGTAGGTCCGGTTAATCAATACCAGAAGCTTTATTTACAGTTGTACGAGCTCCTGATGATGGGTGTCAGCACCCGAAACATGTTGGGCTGCCTACGGAAATGTAATAAACTGAATAAGTCGCATCTTGTTGGAAAATTATTAAAAACCTTGTATTTCTAAAACATCCACAAATAACTTTAAAAAATAGTGACAAAATTAGCAGCTTATTATTCTCTGAATTATTATATTCTTGTGGACTGGGCCATCCTTGTCCATACACACAAGTTATGTTGATAGTACTGATTTCCTTTATACGTCTAAATAACACAATGGGACGCGTAATTTCTTTCCAATGGTGCAAAAGCCCCTAATGGGCCAGGGCCTCCTCATTATCGAGGCTTTATGATCACATCCGAACACATCGCACTCGGTATAAATCCTACGGACAAGTGATGTGACCGACGCAGACAACACACAACACTCATAAGAGACAGACATCCAAGGCCCCGGCAGGACTCCCACAATCCCAGGAAGAGAAGGGCCGCAGACCCATGCCTGAGACCGCGCGGCCACTGGGATCGGCCCGGGATGCTTTATACAAAGAATATTAACGGCTTCAACTGCAACAGGAACTAGCACAGAGTCAGCATTTATTTTCACCCATGCGAATGCCCTCACCGCAGCACAGACACGCTGCCATAGGTAAAATTCGCCGTTACTGTCAACCCTTTAAATCTCAGTACGTACCACTTAACCAATTAAAAAAAAAAACTATTGTCAAGCACGAAACGAAGCGCCTTCCTTTTCAGATGTTCCTAGCAAGTATATAGCTCTTTATTGAACTGAATAATAAAGCATAAAAAGGATGGATTATGTCCTTATTCATAATAAGAACATTATATTCAAAGCCATAAACTATTCAATAAAATCAGCGACGCGTCAAAAGCATACAGAATGGATAAAGAATAGATATATGTGCGACGTCCCTATTACACACACTAAACTGAAGTCAAATATTTATAAAACCTGACACCTCACATCTCGTTAAACAGTTGCACACACTTCGTTTTTTAAAGTTGTATCAACTCCAGTGTACTGTGGTTTCAATACGCTGTTTTTAATACACACCAATAATTCTAAATTGTGTAAGAGCTTTCGTAGCTTGGTATTCTTAGCAAACGAGCCCATGATCACTACACCTTCCGCATTAGCTTCCTAATCGACCATCTGATCATGGTCAAAATATTTAATGTGTTTATTCTTCTCTTTCCCGATTCTTTCTCATACGAGTACCGTATATTCTCGAATCTAATCCGCACCCTTTTTACAGTTTCAGAGGGCTAAAAAATCAGATGCGGATTAGAATCGCGTGCGGATTAGATTCGCGGTCGTGAGCTGGATTTTAGAAAAAATGATAGAGCCGCTGTACGTGCCGTAAGAACAATGCAATACAATAATTTATTATTTTATTTATTATTTATAATATTATATAATACATAATATTTATAATTTATTATTTATCAGACTCGCCATCATCACTCATAACTGAATCGTTATCCGTCACCCGGTCACTATCATCTTTATCTTCACCATCGTCCTCCCATAGAATGTCATTTTCGGATCCGTCCAAAGCATTGCTTATGCAACGGATAAAGTTAAAGCATTGGCAACATCCAATATTATTCAATCAGTCTGCCTTGTAGGCAAGGGGCGGTTGAAGGAAAGGTGCGGATTAGAACCGCAAACTAACTTTTTTTTTTCGTTTAAGAAATCGGCAAAAACTCGTGCGGATTATATTCGAGAATATACGCTATATTCTTTCAAATATTTTCAAATACTGTTAAATACGTATCACAGACGAAGCAAAGATTATGTCTGAAAGTCAATGTCATTGTCTCGCTCACTCTCCGATGGGTTAAGAAGTGATAAAACTAATTAAGGTACGGTTTCTTCCAGATTGTAAGATAATGTCAGTAGAAACCGGCCATGTCTGCGGCTGTTAAGACGTGTGCCATATCTCACAAAGCTCCACATGCGGTGTTAAATTGTCGAAATATTAGCGTTCTTTCTTCTCCTTACAATGCGGATATGGACCACTCAATAAGAAGCTGTTAGAATACATTGTGGTCCGACTGTACTGGTTCCCAGCACACATAAATAATCGTCACCTTCTATAATTTGGTACCCATAACTCCACTTAACTTGAAGTTAAATCCGCTCCTTATTCTTGTCCTTGGCACGTGGATCTGATTGGCAACCATAAAGTGGCGTGTTTTGCTGTACATGCCATAAACGCAACACAGCATGCTAGCCTGAAACGTGAAGTACTGAATTTCTATTTTCCATAAGGCTGATTGAATTAGAACAGCATACAAGGTAAGTCTATTTAAAACAATTACCTTAGCAACATACGCGCCTTAAAACTGACGTGTACTGCAGTCAAGAAATATGTGAACCATGTCCTGCTCAGTTACCATGGAGGTAATTTACCATAACTCTTACAATAAAACCAACCAGATGCACTATTTTCTCAAATTTATTTTTGGAATAGAACTCTACATGTTTCGGACAGGTTTTCTGTCCATCATCAGGAGTCTAGTACTGTATACACAGCAACAAGTATATATCATACAGGTTTTTCTGGCTGCTTGCTACCGGGATCAGGATTAGTGCATCTCGTTGGTTTTATTATAAGAATATATCACGATGCACGGTTCTCTGAATGTCAAATTTATCACAACTCACTCAAATTTAGCTTCTGCAGTCAACATATTTAAAAATTCAGAAATCTAATTAAAGATGCCGAAGAACGCGGCCGCTACCAGACCGGAAAACCGGCTGTTCTGGTAATCAGTGCCTTCTATCAGCAGTTTGGCCAATTAAACATGGGCACAGTGGTGAAATAATGGTAACAATGCGTGCAGATTACTCATTTTTGTTAACTCGATATAGACAAGAATAAGCTTTGTTTGTCACCCGTCACACATGACAAACTATCGAATAAGGAAGGTTCTTTACTGGGAAACGTTTATGTCCTGGCTGTTTCAAAACATCTCATTAGTTCAATCCATAAATACGCCACAAGATGACAGTACAAACACGCCGACGCTACTCAGCACAATTTTCATTCTTCACTATCTGCATTCGCCTGCGGAGCACGAAAAAAATAAATTTGGGCATGCGAGAAGATAAATGATGCAAAATCAAGCAAAATGTCAGTTTTAATACATTTTTTTAAGTTTACAGTATAGCTGGCAGCTATTGTGTCATCAGGTTCTTTTCACAAAAGAGAACACATTTTCTTACCACAAATTTCCTATCTATTCCACGGCACTTCCTCTTCCGCAGCAACAAGAAACCACGAGCGACCGTGCCAAGGTCCTTGGGCATGTTGTTACTCACAGAACTCACGCGCAGAAGTTCCTGAATCTCACAGGAGGGAGAACCTGTACACGAGTTTCCCGTTTTACCACCCATGCACATCAAAATCCACGTCTTGCCATTCTGCTACTGTCTTCGTCTAGCCATCAGAGTCGTTAGTAGTTACGAATGGGACCACAGGGTAGCAGGACTAAACAGGCGTGAGGAGCACCTATGCTTCAGTCTGTACTGCAGTATAGGCCTGTGTCTAGAACGGTACACAGGAGGCACATGAAGTGAAATGGTGACTTCAAGTGTCCCTCACAGGTCATAATGTACAGAATGTGTCAAACAGGAGGGTTATCCGTGTCGATCGTACGTACATAGACGGAAATTGTGAAATCTTCCCGTTAAAATTTCAACGGGCTGTGTACAGGTATCCTACATGAAGGCAAATTTCACCTTTACTTCAAAGTCTGCGTCCGTAGACCCTGCCCTCGGGGAAAATGTTGTGCTCATATACGAGTATATTACACTCACAGGTTGCGTTATTAGCCAGAAGGCCCAAAACTGTTTTAACGTTATGGAAAGGGAGGGGAGACAAACGAATAAGGGGGGTGGAAAAAAGGACGGTAGAGGATTAGGGAAGAAGATAAGAACGGGGCAATAAATAAATAAGTAGGGCCAAATAAAGAAAAAGGGGAGAAGGATGAACACGTAAAAGAAGTTATTTTCCACCAGATGTTAACATGCGCATGGGCCAAGAAATTACACCCACAAGACAAGATTCCTGAGACAATTTAACGGGCATTATCGTTGTGGTCTCGCCTTTGTGCTGATGTCTGACTCAATATTATACTTAAACTCAATTTATTATGTAAAAAAATAATAAATGGAAAGATTTAGCCTTGCATTTTCACGGACGTTTGACTAATATAGCAACAATACACGACAGTACTTTTCTGTGGCGTCTGTCACAATTTCACTTAACGTTCATCAGTCTAGATATAGCAACAACAACAACAACGCTTTGGGAGTTACACGTAAGCTTATTCTTAATCTGACATGATTAGAGCAGAACAGGTTACCAAATACATGGCGATAAGACAAGCAGCATACATGGAAGAGGCGAAGAAGACAAAATAAAAAAACAATTCGCTAGGATAATTTGAAGGGACAGACCACTTTGAAGACCTTGGCAGATGGCGAAAAGTAACATTACAGAAAGAGAATGTAATGACATTATGTACAGCCACATGATTCGGGAAAGATCCCGGATGCGTGTTGTTACGGACACTATTGTAACTTAGGGTTCCGTACAAGGACGGGAATTTCTCACTCAGACACACGACAATCAGTGTCTCAAGAAGCACTCTGAGTTAATGAAGCAGAAACTACTTCTTGTATTAAGTTACTGTTTTGTAGCCATGACAGTAATTAGGCCAAAACACAGGCCTACCTGCACGGTATCACACGCAAATACCATTTACAAATAAAAATACTTACTCCTCGAGCATCACACATCTAACGAATTTGGGCGGGGTCGGGGGTGGGGGAGGACTGCAATGAATACACTGATACGTCGACCACACCTCAGCGCATCGGATGAACCGAATATCTAGCTTCGCGAAATGTTAATTTGAAAAATCGCGCAGTACCAGCTAACATAATACTGCATCATACAACTTGCAACGACACTTCCGCTTTATAAAGCGCCGTCCTATGAAGCAACTTCACGGCTGCAGGCTACAGCCCAGCGCTAACAGGATGGGGTCTTATTTGACTTGGCAAGAATTCAAAAGGTAAAATATATAGCGACAACATTCCGTGTGTCGGCACACCTTACACAGTGCGGCGGTTAGAGTTGTGAAATCATAGTCTTGCGGGTGGTTATCGAGTTTTAAAAAACATGCTCTTTCCATTTTCAGGATACAATATGGACGCAGAAGGTTCCCCCGAAACGTCGGCCACCATACACAAGACCATAAACTCGATGTTCACCGCCATGCCAAATCTCACGATACAGTCTGTGTGCCACTTGGAGAAGGGCCTACACTTACTTGAATTTTGATGTTTGTTGGACCGTGCATCATTGTGATAACTGAAGAATAAGAACCAACTAGATGCTACTTATTTTATTGTACTTCTTATAGGCTCAACATGTTTGGGCACTACTATGCCCATCATCAGGAGCTCACGATTATAATGTTGATTACCACATTGGTCGTCTCGTTCTTGTGTTGCTGTAGGTTGGAAGTTAGGTGCGGGTAGGCTGGAGTAGTGTCCGGGCTGCAGGTTATAGACTACCCGCACCTAACTTCCATTCTACAGCAACCCAAGAACGAGACGACCAATGCGGTAATCAACAATCTAGAAGCGAGCTCCTGATGCTGGGCATAGTAGTACCCGAAACATGTTGAGCCTATAAGAAGTACAATAAAATAATAAGTAGCATCTAGTTGGTTCTTATTCTTCACTTACTTGAATGTTCTCAGGTAACATTATTACAAGGCTGACAAAGTTGTATGGCAGAGGAATTATTTCTGCGCAGAATTACACGTTTCGTTTTCATTCATGACGATGGTGCGTTGTCATATACTGCTATAAAATGATGCAGCATTTAACCAATTGAATTATTTTACTCCAAAATTGAGAACTGCGCTCTTCTGGGCTATTACGAAAGAAGTAGCGGTAATTCCTTACCGACGTTTAGGGACAACGTATCGGTTCCGAAACGTCGGTACGGAATGACCACTACCCGCTGAGTAATAGCCCAGAAGAGCGCAGTTCTCATCTACCTCGCGGAAGCCTGAAATCACGCTTATTCCAAAATGATTTCCGTAAAAGAACAAAATAGATGAGTCTACTACATTTTTTAAATTTCCAGTTTACATCTACGTGAAAATAGCATAAAGTCAAGATGGTAATGACAGACACCACTATTCAAGAAGTGCCTCTTCAGAATCTGATTTCCTTCCTTTAAAAAAAGTTTCAGATATACGTGTTGCGCTCCCGTGCGCCCACTTCAAATTTTAACCCAGCTATCAGACTTTCATGAAACCTGGTATTAATATTAAGTCAGTGGCGGATACCCCAACACCATACATTTTAACTTCGTACAATTATTAAGACCAACATTGCGAACGCCCGAACTTGTGAGACACGAGAAACATCAGTGTCGCCTACTTCTCAATCCTAAAATGATGTGGGCCTAAGGTAAGAGATCTTGAGAAATCAAGTCTCTTACATAAAGGCATTACTGTCTGTACAATAACAATGTGGCAGCCGAGAAAAAATGGTCTTTAACTCTCAGCTGGATGCCATGATCTAATGAATCATTCGAGTCGGACAAGTGGGTATTAACACACAACATACACAAGCCTACACGTTGTATACGAAATTCAACAATTCAAACATACAGACGATGTGAAACTTCTGAGTTATACGCTACAGATTTAACGCAAACAGAATGCATACTTCAGAGTTCAGTTCTTCCTACTTTCTTTCTTCGACTCGCCTCTTCTACCTACTCACTGCGGGTGTAAAGGGTCACTGTTGCTCCTGATCACACGCACTGACATAAACACACACCCGGTAGAACTTCCCTGGACGAGGGATCGGCCTGTCGCAGAGGCATTTACAGTTTAGTCTTTCATAAAGGTAAAAAATAACACGAATGCTAACGGATAAGTAGGACTGATATGTATGCAACAGGAATGTAAACTTTATGAGTTTATTCGCAACTCCTCGTACTGTGCTGGTACTGTTATCGATTAGGAATTCCTTCCCGCAAAAACCTAATACTGGTGCAGTAATGTCCAATAACAGCTATGCAGTAGTGCAGGAATTCGCACAATAATATGGCAGAACTCCTTCTGTTACAGCCGACACCCCAACACTGCTTCAGCATAAGCGCCTGAGAGCATTGGCATTCTGTCCAATTATTTAAACTCACTAAGCATATCACAACGACGTTAACTCAGCCTCTTCTCATCACAACGCTGAAGTTCTCGTCGATCCGGACCAGCAGGCCTTCTGAATACGACTGTAGACTATCCATAATTACCGACTGGACGGAAGTTTCGTAACACCCCACAGCTGTCCCACTCAGGCAACAGCAATGCGACCGACCTTAGACCGACATCACGTCACATGTGATGATACATACGGCGCAATGACGAACAATAACAAACACATGCGACCGTAGAGTTAAGTAATCGCAAAGTGACGGTGGCACTTCGCTTGCGTAACCTGTGGAAAAATATGCAGCACAACAGGACGTTGTCTGGAAAACAACGCAGCGAGGCTACTTGGAAGAAACTATAGAGTATTTGAGTATTTATACTAATGCCGGTTCTGCTCAAACAAACCATTACAATTCCAAGCAACGTCAATTACAATTCAACTTCTCTGAAAATCATACCTAAATAACTGAAGACTTTTGGGGTTATTTTGAACTGTCTGCAGATACTTTGGGATGGCACGCAGGCGCGATGCGGTAGGGAATAAAATATGAAAACTGCAAAACTGTCGTCGGCTCTAACAGTCCTTTAGCAACGTTCATTTAGTAGTTTGTCTTACGACAGGTTCAAAGCCTCTTCCAAAGCGAGCTCTCCACATAGCGCGATCTATAACTTCCTCCATCAAATGTGAGTATCTTCTCCTTTCCTTAAGGTCATCCAGTAGCTTCCTACGTTTTCTTCCTCGTCTTCCTGTCACTTCTATCCCACCTTTTATCTTTCCTTCAATAACATGTTATAGAAGGCAGTTTCTACGCAAAATGTGACAAATCCAGTTAGCCTTCCGTTTACTTATTTCATGTAGGATATTACTCTGCTCCTTGACTCTAAGTAATACTTCTTCATTTCTCACATGATTGGTCCATCTGATCTCCTCCATCCTTCTACAGCACTACATTTCAGAACTTTCCAGGTGTTTCTGATCTACTGCCCGAAGCGTCCAAGTTTCAGTACCATACAAAGCTATGCTCCAAATGTAGCACTTCACTAGTTTCTTCCTCAGTTTTACATCCATTGTGCTAGTAAAAAGAGCCCTCTTCTTGTTGAATGCAGCTTTAACCATAGCAATCCTACATTTAATTTCACAAGTACATCTTCCATCATTTGTTAACATGCTACCAAAATATTTAAAATATTCCACATTCTCTAGTTGTTTTTGGTCTACCATGATTTTTACATACTCATACATAATATAAGATAAACAGCACATGTGATATGAATATAGAATACAGGGTTATTCGAAATGACTGTCGGGGTTTTAACAACTTGTCATACACAATACACTTGAGATAGGAGTATATGTTTTTTTTTATTTAATAGAACAACAATCCAAGTTTTTCTTTCATACCTTACAGATACTCTATATGTGCACCCTTTGTGATTCCACAAACATCAACACAATAGTCGAGTTCGTTCCAAACTGTTCGTAGCATGTCAGCGGTGATGGTTTCAATGGCGGTTCTGATTCGTACCTTCAGTTCCGGGATACTTGCGGGAAGAGGAGGACGTAACCCCATAGAAAAAAATCACATGGGGTTGCATCTGGAGAACGAGGTGGCAAGTTGTTAAAACCCCGACAATCATTTCGAATAACCCTGTATATCAAGACCAACAGAGCTTTCTTTAGAAAATTACAAAATAATGGAACCAAAACAAAAAAACTCCAATGAAAACGGTTTCTTGACTCTTACAATTAAAATCCTCCCAAACACTATGATGAAACATCCCGTACTGGTACGAACTGAAATTAGCCAAAAGAAATTAAACTCAATAACATATTCTCATATTTTGTACCAGTTACTGTTGCAACGATTAACCTATTTCACCTCAACCGATGCACCGGTCGAATCCGAATGGGTTCCAAAGCTGGTAAAAGAACACAGAAACCAGGGTAGGAAGGAAAGAGAAGGGAAATTACAAGAGAAGGGGTATGTGGGAAGGCCACTGAGAAACAAGACTAGAATATGGACGGGTGTGAGTAAGGAAATGCAAGCAAACAAGGTGAAAAGGAGAGCAAAATAACAGTAATTAACGCGCGTCAAGTGACAGCAATCTATTGCGCACGCGCAACCTAACACCCGCAAGCCGTAACCATTTCCTTGGAAAATCAGCTCTTCTCGTAGATTTTCATAAAGTTTGACACTGAAACATATCACGGTAACTCTAAGCGCAGACTCCGAAAACAAAGTATTCGAAGTCCGAATCAGCAGATTCCGTACACAACTTGCAGACGGACAGTTCTAACCTCCTCCTTCTGCTCTCACGTGCTGAAGACAAATTAAAATTTGCAGCTTCTGCTTGTACAGACTTACAGAATGATAACCAAGATTGTCTTATTGCGTCAAAGACTTAGCTGTGATACCAGTAACTGCTAGTGGTTAAAAAACTATACAGGCTGCCTGAAATAAGCTGTGTTTAACTGTTTCGTTCCTGACTGTGCATATTTTAAAGCAAAGTCGGTGGTAACAAATCTTCACGCTAAAGCAACGGCAAATGTTGGTGGAAGTCACTCCATCTGAGCCTTTATAAAGACACATGAACTCGCAGCGCTGTGGCAGTATTTCCGAAATGCTGAATGACATGACGAAACCAAAGCAATTTAGGTTGAAAAAACGCCTGATATGAGCACAGTGTATGTCAGTCCATGCGTGCGTGCCTGCGTGAGAGTGCACGCGCCTGTATATACGCATGTATGTATGTGTATGTATGTATGTATGTATGTATGTATGTATGTATGCATGCATGCATGCATGTGTGTATGTATTATGTATGTATGTATGTGTGTGTATGTATGTATGTATGTATGTGTGTATGTATGGGTGTGTATGTGTGTATGCATGCATGCAAGCATGTATGTGTGTGTATGTATGTATGTATGTATGTATGTATGTAAGTAAGCGTGTATGTACGTATCTATACATGTATGTATTTATATGTATATGTACGTATGTGCACGTATGTATGTATGTATATGTATGTATGCATGTATATATGTATGTATATGTAAGTACGTATGTATGTATGCATATGTGTATGTATGTTTGTATATGTATGTATGTGTGTGTAAGTATGTATGTATGTATGTATGTATGTATATGTAGGTATGTATGTATCCGTCACGTAAAACTAAACCGAAGGAGAGTAGCGCAGCGCAGTGCACGGCATGCCGTGTTATTACGGGATTCTATTCATATGAACACTTTCAGCTACCGTGCCTGTCGTTGAAACGACTTGGCACAGCTCAAAGTAATAAATGCTGGTATGTCTTTGCTTCAAACGCTGAATATTCCCTTTTGACGTCACTGAAAGTGTCGAGTTAATTTCTTAAGCAAAACTCATCTGCGCCCGCATCATACCTCAGCCTACAGTACAGGCCGGGACTTAGCTTTGCGGCTCTCGAACCTGGGGAAAAATATCCGCACAGCTCAGGTTAGTCTGCTTATGAAGCTGCAACAAATTTAACTCTCGCCTATTCTATCCACGGCACGCTTATGTTCCGTATGTGTCTGCACTCCGAATGGCAGCACATTCACAAGGTATTCGGTTCTAATTCTACAAAGGTCAATGGTCTTCGTGGTCTTCTTCAGCTCCACCGATCGAGAACACCGACAGCTGAGGCAACTTGCACACCGACCGTCAAACGCGTTCGACTCGACGCTATGCAGCGTTTCCAGCTGACACACGGATCGAAATTATGCACGTACGTTAACTCCGAGCTTCAGATTGTCCCACCTGCGAAGAGACGGACAGATAAAGCAGCAACGTGTTGATTTTCTATTATAATTAGGACACGATACGACAGCAGTTTTTGTCTCTTCGACTCTGCAGATGGACGCACCACGTTCCTCCAAAAGTTGGTACTTATCTACCAAAATACAAATGAAACCAATCGTAAGCGACTTCATTAGCAGTTGCATATCGAGTTTCAAATTCGCATTTCTCAGACCCTCGTTTAGCTTCGTGGCAAGCAGGCAAATGGTAAACCACGAAATGTTACAGAATGTTGTCTATTTGTAGCTGTAAAGGTAAAGGTAAAGCAATCCCATTACAGGCCTGAACAGGCCCAGAGGGTTCCAGGAGGTTAAGACACTCAGATTTAAAGACGATCGGCACATGAAGGTGGTAAGGTTGTCAGCCCAACACACCGACCGCCTTTACCCCACAGGAAATATTCCTGGTACTCATTTCTGTTGGAGGCTAAGTCGACCACAGGGTCACAGAGCGGACGGGAAGGATTATGTCAATGAGAAATTCCAATCGAACCCGCGACCTTCCGGCTTGCAGCGCAGTGCTTCAACCAACTGCGCCACCAGGTGCCCCATATGTAGATGTAAACACTACTGATAAACATGTTGTGTAAAAATACAGGTCCAGTCGTTACATCTGAGGTACTAAAACATCACAAATACGTCGGCAGACTATGTTTCATGGGAGCTGCTAGCACCCAATTATTATACGACCGCTAAATCTGAAAGGGATTTCCCAAACAATGGTGATGACTAATGACACGTTAAACAACCGAACTTATATAATGTTTCCAACCACCCGATACCCATCGAACCGTGTTGCTGTTGCATTCTGACTTTCACAAAGAGAAGCATGAATAGGCTATAGCAACACGTTGGTATTCAAACGCAGAACACACTTCCCAATTCACTTAACGCAAAAGTATTAATATAAGTCTGTATTCTAACCCTTGGTGATAAACAAGAATAAACTGAGATGTTGAAACGAACTCAATCTCATTGTTTGTGACAGTACGAAGACCGTTATTTACAAACCATGTAACGTTAATTACAGACTGAATATCAAATTATGTGCAAACCTGTTTACATCACTCGTCCGATTGTATCGCAAACTGGTTGTTTCAAAATTCTTTTCTAGTTTTTGACAAAGCAATCGTTTTTAAAGGGATGACAGATTTCCAAAACCACAATGAAAAGAGGTGCCAACATTCTAACAGTCTCTATCGGTCCTCAAATCCCCTTCCCCATTCCCCTCCGCCTTCCCCCCCAAACAACGCATACTCGTTCGATTACAACGTACGATGTGATAACCAATTCTGTGTCAGTGTGTTTAAAGTAAAGATAAAGAACAGTCCTTCTCTGCGGTGCCAAGCAATACTGAGAGGTGTGCCCAGTTTCGGTGTACTTGTAATGTGAACGGGCTGTAGGCCTACTGCATGGGCAATTGATGAATTGTTACACTTCTGAGAGTCAACATAATTTTGTCAAAACAACGGCCGAAAGGAACAAGGAAACTTTGCCGTACGGAATGGTGCCAATTCAGATATAGGCCAAACACCTTCAGGAATTTAAGTACTGGCCACAGAGACTGTTAAAAAAGAGACCTACGACCATTTGAAAACAGAAGATGAAACTTTAAATCTTCTTTTGGTAAACACAGGTCAGCATTTCGAGAGCCATATTGCCTCCAACTATAAGGTGACCGCCTACCAGAATACACGGCGTCACAACCTATAACACTGCAAAATGGAAGTTCAGATCTACTTTCCCACTCTTACTGAAGAAGTCCACGGGCACAAAATGAATGTATACAAGCCCCAAATAATTGCATCAGTCCAAGCCGAGACGAACTCAATCCGTGTCCGCCCTTCCAAAGGCTAACACACTAATTAAGATTTTGTATAATTGTGTGCTTTACTTTACGAAATGCTTGCACGGCCAAATGAAACAGTCTAAGGTCACATTCGGACACGGAACCTTTAATTCAAAATAAAAAGGAACCCAAAATCACGATATAGCAGCAGCAGGCCTCATGCGTCTCTCGCACTTCAGCTTCGCCAATGTAGCACAAATTCTGAAAAATAAAGATGTGTAATATTTCGCATATAAATTCAACGTTTAAATGTGTATTTCCGCCAGGACATAAAACGCAAAAAATATGTGTTTATACCGCGACATAAAAGGTAAAGGTAAAGTGATGCCGTTACAGGCCCGGTGTGGCCCTGGGGGTGGGTAGAAGTATAGCCCTACTCTTCCATGACCGCGACACTAGAAGGGGGTGAGTGGTCAGCAGCACGCCCCGGCCGCACTTTATCCCCGGGAAAGACGGGGTACCCACTTTACAGGAGGCTGGGTGGGCCCCAGAGCCGGTCTGGACGTGCGGAAAATCTCATCCCCACCGGGATTCGATCCCGGACCTCCAGGCCGTAATTAGTCGCTATATCGACTGAGCTACCCGGCCCACTTTATACCGCGACATAAAACTGTAAAATTTAACTGCTTTTGCGCTGGTCTCCTAGCCACTTGTCTACTAGCCAATATGAATTTCGAGGCGCAGTATTTTCATCTTCGTATTGCCATGGAACCCAGCGAGACACCACACAGGTCATTTGCATTAATCCACGCTGTTTACTCCAATCAGGTAAACACACTGGTGTCTTTATGTAACACATATCTGCCATAAATAAATGTAATAAATGAAAGAAAGTTACGAATGACTGAAATTATGAAGCCAGCTGTACGCTTACGTAACTTCCGGTTTCGGACTTAGAAAATGTAAAGTCCTTGATTTTACCGCGCATCGGATGCAGAGTCTAACGAAGCGAATTGAAATCGACCTGTAAGAGATGCGGAAATTAATTCTGACGTGCTAATATATAAGTCTTTACAATATGCTGTGGATGTCACTATAATTGGGTGTTCGGCATACAGCGAACCATAGGAACAGGCTTCCTTACTTGATTACCTAAGAGCCACATCGAATGCACACAACCTCATACCAATTCATTGTTCTGAATGGCACAGAGCCCACTAATTTTGTAAATGAACGCAAGAATCTGTCATGTTCCAGCAATCCATGGCGTGGTAGCGTTGTCACAACGGACATAACGGGATTACACTTGCAATATCAGCTCCAGCATGAATTGTATAACATCCTACACAGGATCAAGTGGCACTGGACAAAGCTGTGTGTGTTTCGGTTAGTCATTATACTCGTATCTGAACATATATCGCTATTATGCAACGTTAACTACACCTTCAACTTCTCTTGCCATATTTCTGTACGAACAAAACAGTACATCTACTTTATTTCCTAGCAGGCAGGGCCACGTCCTTCAAATTTTGTGACCTTCCTGACGATATCTACAAAACGTGCACACGCCACAACTTTAGGCGTAACGATCACTTCAAAGGGTTTGTTATTTATCCCCACAAAAACAGAACACGTTTGGAAATAACATTTATACCCACGTTCCGTATTACATTACTACTTATTGAGCAAGCTCTTATAAGCGCAAACACTTGTGACTTGTATTCGGGACACCAGCGTTCGAATCCCCACCACCGAAGTCCCTCCCTGCAAAATTTACTATTCACTAGTCGACATACAGTCTGACGCTACAGTGTCTAAGCCAGTGTTTCTCAACCTTTGTGAGACAGCGGCCCGGTAAATTCTTTTTTCATAAGACGAGGGCCCGGTCCCAACAAATTTACTCGAAAATACCTTCTCATTTTTTTAAGTTCATACATTAAACTAACATACGTATTAATAATTATGGCATAATCACAAAGAGTATTAGTACACTTATGTATACGGTGTGGCATGTAGACAAATATAAAATTACATTTAAATTAGTTATCAATCACTGGACTAATGAAATCTTGTAGCATATTGTAGTTTCCTCAGGCCAACATCTGGGTCTGAGTTTTTCGA
>Ga0123354_10007096_pt1 | contig 16769 bp, 13 predicted proteins | sample TergutLab28metaG_2_FD_97872 | JGI IMG/M metagenome (GOLD analysis project Ga0123354, IMG submission 97872) | Labiotermes labralis P4 segment gut microbial communities from Petit-Saut dam, French Guiana - Lab288 P4 | ecosystem: Host-associated > Arthropoda: Insects > Digestive system > Gut ...
ATATTCACTTTATTAATATATATTCCAGTCAACACAACTATATAATAAAAGCATAAGTTAAAGCGACATGTTTCGACTTAAAAAGTCATCGTCAGGCTAAGCTAAGAACCATGAAGTTCTTTAAAATGTGGCTGCGCGCATTTGGAATCCCAGATGGCTCACAATTTGTGCTGTGATTCGTACCATGTACATAACATGACATATCTATTATATTATACTAAGTACGTGACGTGTGCTATTTCCTGGGGCGGTTGTTCACTGATTTGGCTTCTGGTTGTTATGTCCGTTGTGGTTGTATTGGTTCTCCTGCTTTTTAGTTTTCCGGTGGATGGGGTGAGTGTGGGGGGTGTGTCTGTCCACTTGTTCTTTGTAGTCTGTTACTGCTTTCTGTTTTGGATCGGTTGCGTCTTGTCTAATTAGTTTTTTTGTGAGACGGTTGCCGCCTTCTTCGTGCAGTAGTGGGCGGGCTTCTGTCCCTGTGTAGCTTTCCCTTCCTGCGGGGGTGAATGGCTTCCCACGACTCAAATTAAAATTGTATCTTTGAAAGTATTTAAGAATAGCTTTAGGTTCCTGTGACCGTGCATCGTGAGCAAAGTGTGAAGACAGAGAAAACCAACAAGATGCAACAAGCAGATGTTTATTATCAACTTTTGTCTCAACATGTTTCGGGCATCATTATCCCCATCTTCAGGAGAACAAAGACCGTGTGTTACTGCATATGGTATACAGAGCTGGTTCTGCTGGATGTTGTTGGTAGCGGGTGTGCTCGCATCCTACAACGCAGCGCCCCACAACCGCTACCAGCAACAACCAGCAGAACCAGCTCTGTACACCATACGAGTATGCAGTAACACACGGTCTTTGTTCTCCTTAATATGGGCATAATGATGCCCGAAACATGTTGAGACAGAAGTTGATAATAAACATCTGATTGTTGCATCTTGTTGGTTTTCTCTCTCTTCACACTTTATTTAAGAATAGTTTTTCATTTTCTCAAAGCCGAGCCATAGTTCAGACCCATGACCATCGGCCTGTCACCGCTGAGGCTCGCGATCTACTCTTAGGCCAGTGTGTGTGTGTGTGTGTGGTATTCTGATTGGCTAGCTGATATTGGGACAGGTTTCTCTTTGAGTTCTTCGGTTTTCTGTCGCCAGGATCATTACATCCTTGCTTCATTCTCATTCATTCATCGCCGATTCTATATAATGTTAGCAACAGGCAATGTCATGAAATAAAAGACTGTAAAACAGTTGCATTTCCTTGATTATATCACGATGTTATGAGACACAGAGGTTACACTCTCAAAATAGTGTGAAGGACGAATGCTGTAAAATATATCCTTACAATCAAAATATATAAAATCTTGACGGAGTTACGTATAATTTGACGAGTGAGTGAGGTTATAACCTCTATAATGTCTGTCGGTCTCGGTGATACTCATAGAACACGAGTAAGGTACATGATCGGCTTGCGTGACATACCTGAGTGTGGTACTGTGCATCTTATATAAAGCGTGTTCGGTACAGCATCATTCATTTAGCAGTCTGTCTTACGACAGGTCCAAAGCCTCTTCCAAAGCGAGCTGTCCACATAGTGCGATCTAGAGCTCCCTCCTTCAAATGAGAGTAGTCTCTCCTTTCCTTCCGGTCATCCAGTAGCTTCCTACGTCTTCTTTCTCGTCGTCCTGTCACTTCATTCCCCCCTTTTATCTTTCCTTCAACAACCCGTTGTAGAAGGCAGTTTCTACACAAAATGTGACCAACCCAGTTAGCCTTCCGTGTACTCATTTCATGTAGGATATTCCGCTGCTCCTTGACTCTAATACTTCTTCGTTTCTCACATGATCGGTCCAACTGATCTTCTCCGTCCTTCTCCCGCACCACATTCTGAAACTTCTTAGATGTTTCTGATCTGACAGCATTATTATACAGCAGAAAATTCTGCATCTTTTGATTCATTCTCGTAACATTTCACGTTAACTGCTCCGTACAAGTATAACGATAAATCAACACATTGTTAACTCTGGATCTGAATTTTCAAGGAAGCAAGTTTAGCCGCTTGGCTGTGTGAGGAATCTTATTGGATTGCTTAGAGTTAGGGAACTGGGAGGGTGGGGGGAGGGGTGGGGGTGGGGGTGGGGGTGGGGGACTCCGCAGTTTGTAGAATATGCAGAAACCGTAGAAAACTGCAGAGAATACAGAACGGAGATTATCCATCGGATTGTATTCTACAATAGGAAAAATTTACGTAATGTTAACCAACAAAATGCACACGTTTTAAGTTATTGTTTTGATTCAATTCACCGTGTATTCTACACGTTTCGAATATCATGTGTTCGTCATCAGGAAGACCATTTGTACATGGAGTTCTGTACGGTATGTTTGTCATGGCCTTATGTCAGCAGTGTAGCAGGTGGGAGGATCCTCCACCTGCTAGACTGCTGACATAAAGCCACGACAAACATACCATACAAAATTGCATATACAAATGGTCTTCCTAATGACGAACACATGATATTCGAAACATGTAGAATACACGAAGAATTGAATAAAAACAAGAATTTAATAAGTGTGCATTTTGTTGGTTAACATTACGTAATTATGTCACAATACAGGGTACCAAAAATAAAAAAAATAGGAAAAAGTGTTTAGTGATATAAAGAAATACAGAAGGGAAGAGAAGCCATTCAGTAGCAATTAGATTGGTTAGCGTCAAGTGGGTTAATTCTTATGCCTCTGCCTTTGATTGATCAGAACTAACATGGAGCAGAGTGCTTCCTGCGCAGCTAACAGGTCCTCAGCTAGTCAACACATTTCCCACACTTTTTGGAGCCCGAATGTTCATTACCGCATTCACAAGCGCCCGACAACTGTACCTACACTCAGACAGAAGAATCGAGCCCATGGCTCCCCATCCCATTTCTTGAAGAACTATTTTCCTATTATCTTCCCATCTACGCCTCTGTCTTCCAAGTTACCACTTTCCATCAGGTCTCCCCACCAAAATCCTCTTTGCGCCTCTCCTGTCCCCAACATGCCCAGGCCATCTGAATCTTCTTGATTGGATCATCTGATTAATAAATAATCATATTTTTATATTTGATTAGTTAGAAGAGGCTTTAAGATATCGTGGCCATAATTCACGGAAGATGCGTGACTGAGGACATCAGATATAAGGACGTACTATGGCTCCGATAATCACCTGAAGTGAAACGGAAAAAAATGTGAAAGATATGGTTGGGAATGTACAGCAAAAATATGACTGGGAATGTACAGCAAAGATATGACTGGGAATGTACAGCAAAGATATGACTGGGAATGTACAGCAAAGAAGACACAACAGCAGCAGCAACATGTAAACTAGGCGTTCAGAGACCGCCCACCTGGACAATTACTGAAGTTCAGTTAAGTATATGCATACCTAACTAAATAATCAATCAACCAACCAATTGATTAACACGCCAAACAATTAATTATATAACCAATAAGCACGCAAACCTATCTCAGATGATCAAGCAATTCTCCGCATTTTGTGGATCACAAGTTCATTTCCTGCTCAAAACAGCCCTCCTCAGAAACCGAACCGAATACTTCGCCGCAGAACCTAGTATATGCGATATATTATGTGGGGCTGCTGTTTTTAACAACTGTAGGTCTGTATGTTGTACCAGTCTGTCTTATTTAATGACAAGCCTTTCGACATTTGTGTATCTATTGTAAAAGTGACAACTACCAAATTTTAAATTACGCACTAGTTCTCCAAGCACTTAGAGGAGATATCAACTTGTAGAAAATAATTGACGCGAAACGTTAGAATGGGATATGATTGGATAGTCTAAGTTAGATTTCTTACACACATATATCTGCATACAAGGTAGATTATTTTATTTATGACATTTATTATATTGCAAAATTTTCGTAGTATTATCTTTATATGTATTTATAAAAAGTTGCAGATCAACATTAAATCTCTCAGCATACTGAGGGCCGTGCGCGCCAAAAAGTCTGATACGCTTAGCCTATAGGGTCAATAATTCAATACTCAATATATTAGTTAGAATTGGCTTAATTTTCAGAAAGACCTGAACGTAATAGTGGAGATTATGCAGTTTAGAAATTTGCATTCTTTACGTTGATTACACAGCATGTCCTTCATTCTAATTTATAATTTATACTCAATTTTCTCTTCTTGTTACTCCTATATTTTCCTTTTTCCCCACATGAATACCTGTCTGATAGAAAGCAAGATAATTGGTCACTTACAGATCATGCACGTCAGACCAGCCGCTCTCTGTGTCCTTAGCCCCGACCTCTTCAGTGTCGTAATGTAATTGTGTGTACGTTTATTTATTATCGAATCAAATCCTGTAGCGGCTAAGTTTAAAAAAATAGTATGTAGATGTGGTGGATCGTAATGCCCTCCAGTAAGGTCTGTTTGTCACTGGGGATTACTTAAATCATTAGTACCTAATGTTTTATTTTCAATCGTATACTTCCTGTCTCATAAATTTTGTTACACATTGCAGCTCTACACTTTCGCCCAGATGACGTAAAACCCGGTAGTTCATTGTCTTGACAATAAGAAAGTCAAATTTCACTGTTTGTTTTGTAGCGGTCTGTCGAGGCTAGCGGTAGATCTAACTTCCGTATAATAGGGAACTTATGCTCACAGATTTTCATGGGCGTTAATTGAGGGTGGCCGTATATCGGAAGGGTTTATATGGGATTTTGACTGTATGTTTGATCATGAGAAATTCGGGAGGTGTTAAATATGATTATTTTTGTGGTATCAGAAAAGACTGCGAATTTTAATAGCGGGTCTAACGTCTAGAACGCGACTATGCACGTGCAGATGACAAATGTAATATTAGTGGAGAGACCACACAAGTTAAGACTAGTGGCGTGAGGCGTGATAATTTGCGACGCTCTGGACAGGGTTCATCTGGCTCATTATGTGTGCCACCGTTGAGATTTTGTGTAATGAACCTTTCTGGTTGTATAAGTCAGTGATTCCAAACCTGGGGTACGCGTAACCCAAGGTTACGAACCAGGATATTTAGGGGTACGCGAAAAAAATTTAATAATGACGAAAAAAGGCACATACGTACATACATACATACATAAACACACATTACATACATACATTATACATACATACATTAATACATGCTTACATACATACATACATACATACATACATTACATACATACATACATACATACATTACATACATACATACACACATACATACACACATACATACACACATACATTACATATACACATACATACATTATATACATACATTAATACATACATTAATAGATATATTAATACATACATACATACATACATAATACATTAATAATGCATACATTAATACATACATACATACATACATTAACGCTTTAAACACCGAGTTAAATCCAATCTGCCATTTGCCGGCATTATTACGAGCTCAACCTATTCTCCACATTAGCAAGTTAAGGGTTAATACATACATACATGCATACATACATACATACATAAATACATACGCACATACCTACATACATACGTACATACATACATACGTACTTACACAAATACATACATATATACATACATACATTATATACATACATACATACATTATTGGGCTATTTATTTACGGTTACAACATGTAAATTTGAAATAACAGCAACTATGTTAACTACAAACATTTTGCGACTATGAAGGGTACAATTTATGGAAATAGACTGCCAAGGGGTACGCAAGTGAAAAAATGTTGGGAACTACTGGTCTCAGTGAATGACGAAACACTTGCTACATGCATTTATTACGACACGTGTCTTGTGAATTCTCTGCTTTTATGCTGTACTGGGAATATAAAGTGACCTACTACAGTAGGCAGCCCTGTTAATGAGACTTTTGATTCTGTTACTGGCTTAGTAAGGGTCAGTCGATCTGAAGAATAGAACAGGGAAGGTTAAGTGAAGAAATCTCCACTCGCTTGAGACATAAAAAACCCGCTATTTTTAGTGACAGGCCCACGTCAATACGAAGTTCCATTAAGTTCACTTTCTTTTCAGGATCTTATAAAAAAGGAGGCGGAAAGCTCCACCGAATTATTGTTAAAAACCACCAGTGAGCACAGCGTTATATATAAGGTGATTTTAAAATAAAACTTCGATGTCATCCTTCTTTTCCGCTCTTTTCCGAACGTGAAAAGATCCCGCAGGTTCTTGCCTACTGTCTTCGTGCGTTTACAACCAATTTCGCAACCTTTAAGAAACTCGGCAAAAGTTTCGTGTTGTCGAAGACGATCTGAAAGCTTAACACGCCTAAGCTACGTTTTCAGGTACATCTTCGTGACGACGACAGTGACACGTTTCGAAGCAGAACAACACTACTGCCACCCAGTGGTGCTAGAACTACTGCATTTTGAAAAGCTAATACTGGCTTGGATTGTGATTTAGATAGCATTCTGCCTCTCCCAGTGACCGCGCGGTCTAAGGCTTGGGTATGCGGCCGCTCGCTTGCTGGAATTGTGTGTTCGAATCCCACCGGGGGCTTGGATGTCTGTCTGTTGTTAATGTTGTGTGTTGTCAGGTAAAGGTCTCTGCATCGGTCTTATCACTTGTCCAGAGGAGCCGTACCGAGTGTGGTGTGTCTGAGTGTGATCGTGAATCCTCGATAATGAGGAGGCATTGGCCCACTGGGGCTGTTGCGCCATAGTAATATATATATATATATATATATATATATATAAGTAGGTTATTCAGAAAGTAAGTACCGTCTGCTTATATCTCTGGCGCATCCTCGAGACTGTCACTTTGTGCATGTGCAGTGACTTCCTCTATCAGTTGAGAAGCCACAGACGCCATTTCATGAGATTCGTGTTATGTTTATATTTGTTCCTGTGCGTTAAACATGTTTAAGACAATTGAAGGGGCCGCCGGCTGTGAAATACGGTATGTAATTCGTTTTTTGAACGCTAGGAATGTGCTACCAAGTCATATTCATCACCAGATCTTTTAAGTGTATGGTGACAATGCGATAAGTGATGGCATGGTTAGGAAATGGATTCGGATGTTCAATGAAGGATGAGAGAACGCGCACGATGAGGCGCGAAGTGGGCGTCCATCTTTGGTGAATGATGATTTGGTGCGTAAGGTCAACGAAAGAGTGCGTGACGACAGACGTTTCACAATTTCTGATCTGTTCCTGCACTTTCCTCAGATTTCAAGGACTGTAATCTATGACATTGTCAGTAGTGGCTAACATCGCAGGCGGCAGCAGTCTATGAGGAGGGTATACAAAAATTTGTGCCCTGCTAAGATAAGTGCCCCAATAATGGCGGTGAATATGTGGAAAAATAGTTGGAAGAATGTAGAATCTGATAACAATAAAATTTTGTACGAAACTCACTCGATTTGTTTTACAGTGAAACGGTACTTACTTTATGAATAAGCCTCGTAAATAATCTAAAGTTTGTTGCTGTATTCGTAGTGTTCACATTTATGTAGTAAACTAACAAATTCACACTGATAAAATATATTTACCATGCATAAAATCCACCTACATATTTCCATCGCTCTTGCGACCATTATCAAAGTGTTTTACAAAAAACCTGTAAAATTTAACAATTACCCAACATGCATAAATTAGAATGGAAGCATCACGATGTGCTTGTAACGTAATATAATATTAAATTTGCACGTCACGCCCTTAGAGACAAACGATTTAATTTGATGTATTCCATGGATGTAAACACGATGGGATCCCAAAGTGTGCATAGCATCTTGTGACACAATTGACAAAATAGGCCTTAGGATGACAAATCTATAGTCGAAACATGTAGCCTTATAATTACTTGAGTAATAAAGTGATTGTGCAGACGTGCACTATTTAATATGATATTATGCATAAATTAGCATTTCTGAACCCTTCGGTTTAAGTACATGTTCAGACAATCCCATCTTCACCTACTTATTACCTTTATAATGTATTGTAATTAGTGGAAATAATGAGCTTCCTCAGTATGTAACATGTTATTTGAAAGAAGGAATCACGAAGTGCTAGAATGAATGTATAATGAAATTAATTATATACGTCAGCACTGCCCTTTTCTTTTATGCATAAATCAAAAAGGTAGTGCCGACTTATATAATTAATTTTATTATACATATATCATGTTATGTTTTAAGTCGATTGTTACGTACCGGTATATATTGGTTATAACGAGAAGAACAGACAAAATAATTTCAGGCCTATAAACAGTAATGAAAATATAGGACCGAACATAAAGGCATTCAAATAACATCAGTCTTGGATACAGTTTGAAGTGACGGCAAATTTACAAATAATTTTTGTATAATGAATAATAAAAATAACATGTAGACTTATACAGGACGGTGGGTGGGAATATACTGGACAAGTTGTCTCAAACCGCCGACAATGGGTTGTGTCCTAACTTATGGAATGGACACGGGCCTAATAAATCCTCATTGTAGACAACATCGAAGTGTTACGATATGCGACACTGTTTGTCCCGTCTTCATGGGTAAAGCATTCCAAGAACTGCTTGGACCTTGAAGATGAGACCGAGAGGTTGTCCCGAAACGTCGGCAATAAACTGCCATTCTACGCTGTATGAAGTCCCGAAACAGCGCATATCTCATTTACATCGCTCAGGAAGGCTGAAATAACGATTACAAAATTGAAGTTCAAATTGGGTAGAATGTTGCACTTACTGGATGAAATACCTTATGCATGTAACTTAAGGCGTTTCGTGTTTCATGATTTTTTCGCTCTATAAATTTCAATATTCCACTGCGAAGAGCATCTGAGGTATTCGTACATCAAGTGTAGGAAATATGTGCATTGCGCAAAAATTCTGGAAATACAAGCGTTTTTGTTTAACCAAAAAGTTTAACATTCAACAATTGTACGCTCTGCCCACACTGTATTTATGTGTTTTGTATTTATCTGAGAACAAACAGCGACTTGTGCCACTTACATCATAAACTGATTGGTTTTTTATAACCGAGATGAAAAGTGTTTACAGCGCGGTACGGACTGGGTCTTTAAATAAATCTTCTGGGCTTCGTCTTTAAAAATTTAAACCTTTGACGACTAAATTCTAGCTGTTTTGCGACTAACAGTGTCAGAAAGTCTGTTATTGTATCGATTTTTTTTATAAGCCCATGAAAAAAGACTAGAGTCATTCGCCTTCATGTATAAGGATTCAGTTCATACCTCACAGGGAGCAGAATGTTTCTCAGTTAGAAAGAAGTAACTTTAAATTTCGTGTAGGGAAACGATCGCTATTTATTGTGTGGAATATATGTAACGCCCAAATACAATCTGTAAGCAGAATCCTTACTTTTTTATTTTTACAGCTATTGAAAAGTATATTAACATTTGTGTTTTATGTCGGAGAGTGCCGGACCTAAAATGTGTGCTGTTTTCTTTTGTAAAATTAGTTTGCAACATTTTTCTTTGTTCTGAATATTACATGAATAAGACTCGGAAAAGCTCGCAGTTGCTTGTGCCGTTTTTATGCAAAGTGTAATTTACCGCTTCAAAAGTATAATGAAAATTGGAAAATATTGCGACGAATTTTGGTAACACTTATCGTCATCAAAACTTTATTAACATCCTTTCGTTCTAGACAGAGGGAAATTAGTAAGCGCGTTTTTACAAATTTTCTTTGCCAATATTCCAGAACGGGACGAAATTAGCACGGGACCGTAATGGTCTATATAACGTACTTGACATTCCACAATTCGTAGTGAAATAAAAGGGTGAATATCATTAGGATAACTAGCCACGGAATTTCACGTACGTTTATGTAGGATACGTGGCGACCACGCTCTGCAATATAAGCTATGCCAGTAATCTTTGTGCATCCGCTGCCTGTAATGACTGAATTATACATAACAGAATGTCGACGAGGCAAAATGTATTCCTCCACACTGGGAAGGCGATAACCCTCCTTATACCCGGGTTCGTATTACCTCAGTAGACTTGCCCACTTGCATAGCGCGCTGTTGGAAATGGTGACCTGAGTAGGCCCTGCCCTTTCTGTTTCGAAAATTGAATTTAAATGAAACTTTACACGTAAATATGGGGTAAAAAAATATTCATACTTCTTATTCAGGAGGTCCGAGGTTCATATTTTGGATCGGAAAATGCCCCCCACTCCCCCAACTCCACCCCCCTTCAAGGCTCGATTTTATTCGTGTGGATCTCATTTCCACCAAGTAAGTGACGAAATATATTTGAAGTGACGTCACCATCGCTTTCTTCCACATTTTGTAAAGTGATAAAGTAAAGCAATAAATTTAAAGGAAAGCGTCACCCTAGAACAGGCCACGAAGGCCCAGAGGGGGAGTAGAGGTATAGCTCTACTCTTTCTTTAACCTCGTCTCTAGATGTGGGTGGTTGTTCAACGCCACTCCCCGGCCGCTTCACCCCCGGAAAAAGACCCGGTACCCGTCGTATAGGAGGCTGGGTGGGCGTCAGAGCCGGTCTGGACAGATGCAGAAAATCTCGCCTCCACTGGCATTCGAACCCTGACCGTCCAGCCCGCAGCGATTCGCTGTACCGACTAGGCTATCCCGGTGAATCCTGATCCGGCGGTCAGATCTAGCGGAACCTACACTGCCGAATTGTGTTCCATTTCGCTGTACCTAACATCCGGATAAGGATCCGCCACTAATACAAAGTACATAAAGTAAACCTAACTCGGGGAAGACAGCAAGAACTGTTGTATTTTTCCCCTCATATAATACGGGTTTGAAGCTACATGTGTGGACAAGAGAAACGCATCTGAAACGAAATATACGCTTTCCAGCGACATCCATTCGTCTTTGCTTCCTGTGTGCCTGACACGGGAAATGACTGGGACAATTGCTGTGATAATGGTGCTGCAGACGTCACTTACGTGTCATTTAAATTGGAACGAAATGCCGGTCTACCCACGGAAATGCGTGTTTATGGCGATAGTATCCTTGATCATCAACTGCATGTGGGCGGACATGACGGTGATGCTGTACTGTCTTGAAATGAACCGTCGAAGGATCTGCATTTAGCTTATCAGTCTGTCTACTCTCCCCGCTGGAAAATACCCTCTGTAGAAGCAATGGATTACGTTTTCCTTATGGTTAATGGGGTAAATACAGAGGAGTAGGGAGGAGTGACTGTACAGCTCCACGTATTCTTCAACTCGGCAGTTAGAGTTGAGTAGTCAGCCTCAGGCCCAGGTACTGTACCTCGTCGGAAAGTGACCCCGTTAACCTTTGGCAACATTAATTGGCGCCAGAGCCTTTCTGGCATCTGTGGATAAAAGTCTTTTGTCTCGGGCGGAAATCCAACCCCGATTTGTCGATCGTCCTGCAGATAATCTCGAGACAATGCCGAAGTATTGGCTGATAAAGAAAATTGGTAATTGTGGCGAAGAGGAGTAACCTAATTCTTTGATGTAGGTCCGGTTTTGTGTTTGAGAAGATGGCTAGTCGCTCTGGCTGAGCTACCGAAGGAACACACTGGTGAAGGTAATTGAACCTGCTCAATCTATATTGACATGAATAATTTATCTGTGCTTGTGCGACAGTCCTCTAACAGAGGTAAAAAACAAACCAACATTCTGAAGGTCTCTGTGCCCGTTAAGGATCTTAGCTATCAATTTTATTCCCAGCGGGAAAACAATTCTTAATCGCACTTTATAAGACACTTCTGTAAAATCTTGTCGTCTAGACTGACTTCACTGCAGCTGTTGCATTTACTCACGTGCAGGCACTAACGCGTAAGCCAGTGTTTGAACTTCCAAGGAATCGGCAGGGTAAAGAAATTTAAATATTTTCAAAAACGTTGAGCCCCGTTCTGGGAACTATCTAACGTCGATTGTCTACCCTTGACCTTTTGACCTTTAGAAAACCGCCGCAGCGTAAAGCTAACCACCCACCCCATCCTGTATCAAATGAGTGGAAGTTACCTCCACTCCTCCTGAAAGTCTTCAGGACGTGTACACTGACAGATTTACCTTATATGAATAATGTAATTGGGAATACATAGCTGAATACAAGAGCTTACTAGGGTATTGAAAGAGAAGAATTGTGTAAATGTAAAGCCGTACATATTCTGGGGATGTACTGCTGTCAGATCTCGTACAGGTCACTAGCTATCGTTATTTTTCAGTACTGCGAGAATCCCTTAAAAGAGATAACGGCAGAGTTCCTCCAAATTCCTGTCGTCTAACCACGTACGGAAATCGGCACACTCGCGGATTTCTGCTTTTTGTGACTTATCCTTCACAGGAAACGTTGTTGTAGACGAAGACGGTATGTCCCTCCTCAGGGATCTTCTACGCTGACAATTGAGGCATAATAATCCTCCGAATTCTAGTACATATCTACCAACCTACACGGCTTCACATTCGAGAATATTAGTCACCGCTGTGAGAACCGCAAATGACCCATCGACCAAGCTGTTGAGGCTCTTTGGTTGGCCCATTTAAAGCTTACTTGCTACAGGGGTGCTGATAATTCCTTAGCCCGACCAGGAAGGAAACAAGCTACATTCCCCGCATTTTATGGAACTTGGAGGTTCATTACCACATTCACAAGAGTCCACCTCCTGTCCCTACCCTAGCCAAATCAATCCATTCCTCTGTCCATCACACTTGTGATAGACGCAGCTTGTTTCCTTCCTGGTCGGGCTAAGGACTTATCGGCACCCCGGTATAATATAAATAAATTCCTGTAACAATGTCTTTCTTGTGTAGTAACAACAAATACTTATTTACCTATAAATGTTAGTCTGTTGGCCTTGCTAATAAAGCTGTGTTTTCTGTGAGACAAAACCTGATTCTTTATATATTATTTACATGAATGTCAGTCTTCAGAGAGTTCAGTTGTAGGCCCTGGAACTACATCTTATAGCGCTGATTGTGAGAAAGTCTAATTTTTTTTTCACAAAAGCCAGTATCGTGTATAACAACATGGGATTTATTTCACATCGGATCCTATGATATGGAAATGTTGTAGTTGTATTGGGTTAATAACTGCCGTGTCTGGACATACATAAAATATATGAGGTGTAGAGCTAATACTTGGGGGGTCCTTATTCCACTTGGCTACACTTTTGCATTGTGTGCTGAGAAGATTTGGATTGTGCGAGATTCTTGGTTCGCTTTGATTTGCCTCCTTTCCCTAGAGTCCAGTCTGCAAGCACTCAGGATCCGCCGACAATAAAACGTATCCTCTCTTCCTCCCGGAGAACGAGGGAAAAGGGCGAGTATTTACTCAGAAAACGCACCCCCCCTCTTTTCTTCCACCCCTATTCCAGAACTCCTGTAAGTTAGCTTGAGTTGTCTGTTGCTTTATTCTGAAGTTCTCCTTTTATTCCTGTTTCTTATTCCCTACTCCAGACAAATAGTTGGTAGTTGGGGTGAGGACCTCAGTATGGGAGCCGGTTCGTCGCGTACTTTCTTGCTCTGAGTCGCACACTAACGTCATGAAATTTGTCTTAGGATTCTAGAGATCTTCATTTCTTATCCCTCTCTCACAAATGAAAGACCTGTGCATTGTAAAGCAGGCAGCATTATTACTCACTTTCTATTATATGTCCGCTGTACTAGTCTGGGCTGTGACATCATGCTACCAAGTATGCGAATACTAAGTTGTCGGTAAAACATGTTGGTCTGTCTTCGAGATCAAAGTCGGTAGGAAGAAGAGCAGAGCTCCAGTATTCTACTGGCCTTATAATCAGCACAGCATAGGCCTACTCGATGTGCAGCGCCCTTCGGACTAATTCCATGGAGAAGAGTGCGTCTTGAAGAGATAATAGTATCCCAGATAATGAAGAAATGCCCTGCATTTATGAAACCCGAATTTTTAACAACATGTTCACAAGATCCCACAATTTCTCCAAATTCCGAGCTAGATGAATTTAGTGCGTCTTTCCGTCCTGTTTAAGATCAAGCTTAATTCATTTCTCTCGTCGACGTCCAGGACTCTGTTCTGTCGAATATCCCACAAACGCCCTCTACGCATTTCACTAGTCTTCAATTCATGGCCAATGTCCCACACCTTGTCTTGATTCATCATCACCTAATCTGTCTTAGCGACAGGAGCACAGCCCCTTCCACAGCGAGTTCACAACAGAGTGCGATCTTTTGCTTCTTCCAGTTTTTTGTATCTTCTCATTTCCTTAAGTCCATCCAGTTAACTGCGTACCTCTACTTCCTCGTCTACTCGTCTCTTCTATCTTTCCTTCAGTATCTTGTTCTGGAAGTCAGTTCCTACGCAAGTGTGGCGAATCCAGTTAGCCTTCCCTCGTTTTATTGCATTAGAATGTTCTTTTTCTCTTTGACTGTATGCAATACTTTTCCACACGAACATTCCGACAGATCTTCTCCAGCCTTTTTCAGCAACTTATTTCAAAACTGTGAATTACTTGATTGTCCTAATAATAGTTGGAGGTCGTCTGGCATGTGACGCCGTGCATAGTGCGTTAGAGATTCGGCGCACAAGGACCCGGCGTCACTTTCCAGAAGTTTGGCATTTATGCAACACCGTTGTTGGAGTATTATTATCATAATCATCATCTTTGGAGTATTATTATTATTATCATCATCATTATCATTATTATCATAATCAGCATCATCATCATCATCATCTTCAAAAGGCGGCCTTCTTTAGGGTCGTACAATGCACCTAAAAGTCATTGTCCATGCATTTATATTGTTTGTAACTAAAACAGACCTCTACATAAAAAATTAACATTATGATAGTGAATCCTGAGGGATCAGCCCGAATAAACTAGTAAAACCCGCAACTTGCCACGATTCTAAGCCAGTATCCCTCATTCCGATCCATGCAGATTACCTCTGTGAGATTAATATTAATATTATCCACTCAGGTCTTTTTCGATTTTAAAATTGAAGGATTTGTAAGATTCCCCATCAGTGTTCCGCATACTCGTGCATTTTTTATTTCCTTTATTCCAAGTGTAAATGTGTATATGTCTTGTGTTTGCATTATGCATTTTTAATTCTTCTGTGCGAAGGTTCTGTGTAGCCATTCCGCGCTCATTCATTCGACTTTCCTTTTATACATCGCTTCTGCAAACAGGGGAAAAAATCGATGAGCACAGAAATACATAGACACTGAGTGCTTAGAAATTATTCACGCATTTAGCGTCGGAATTGTGAAGTGAAAAATGAATAATGAATTAAAGTGGATGTGAAAAGGCGTGGTCATAGCATTATTCGATGCATTATCCTACTGTTTGCCTACAGAAGCTGACAGAAACTTCGAGAAACGTCAGTTGTGATTGTTGATATTCGAACCTCAACACTCTCGAATGTAAATCAGAGGCCTTACCAATTATGCCACCTTGCTCCGCGACAGACTTTTCTTATAGTTATGTTAGTCTTCTTGTGTTTGGTACTTGGTTTCAAATTCGGCTCATTGTTATTAGATGGGAGTGTCCCCTTTATCTTGTTTCTGAGCGCCGCAGATTTATCGCATAGAAAGCCTGCAATTACCGAGACATCTTATGACAACTGCCATGTTTCGGGACTTCATAAAAGGGACACGCTGTATTTTATTGCCGATTATAAAGTTGTACATCAAAATCAGAGAGCAGTGATCCAGTCAGCATTCCTGATACGCTGCATGCGATTTCACACGTGCAGTTCGTCTTGAATTTTATTTTCTGCTGATACAAATCTTGGGGCGATTTTGTTACTCCAGCCTAGTGTGTTATTCGTAACATTAAATGTGGAATTAACGCATTTAAATAATATGAAATAATGCGCAGAATTAATTTGAGCTTCTTTACTTTAGCACCCTTTACTTGGCTCCAGAACGCTGTATCATCTCACCGTTCATAGAAAATTTATTCCACTTTACAGTCAAAATAATACAGATGTAATAAATAAGTGCATTTAATGCCGTATAAATTTTTTCAACTAAGGTAAATTTTCTATATACATTATTTGTTTACTTTCGATAACTTATTGTGTTTGTGTTTGTGTGTGTCTCTCACGCTCATAATTTTCCTTCTTTTAGGTTCCTGTGACCGTGCATCATTGAACGTAGGGTGAAGAGAGATAAACCAACAAGATGCAACTAATCCGATGTTTATTATCAAACTTCTATCTCAACATGTTTCGGGCATTATTATGCCCATCATCAAGAGAACAAGACCGTGTATTACTGCATATGGTGTTCTGCACTGTAACAGGAGGGGGAAACCCCGTAAGATGTGAGCCGTAGAATCTTTGCGTGGAGTAATGAGAAGTAAACATAGTTGGGGTTTCGTGTGTGTATGTGTATGGCCGTGTGTGTATGTGTATGCCGTGTGTATGTCTATGCCGTGTGTGTATGTGTATGGTCGTGTGTATATATATGTATGCCGTGGTGTTTGATTGGTATCTAATTCGTATGTCTGTCAGAACTAGTGTATTGTGTCCGCTTGATGGGATGTGTCTTGTTCTCCTGATGATGGGCATAATGATGCCCGAAACATGTTGAGATAGAAGTTTGATAATAAACATCGGATTAGTTACATCTTATTGGTTTATCTCTCTTCACCCTAATGTTCCTTCAATTTCACTACTCTTCATTTTCGCCGGGAAGAAATAAAACGCAAACTGTGAAGTGAGAGAGAAAACCAACAAGATGCAACAGTTAGATGTTTATTTTCAACAATTTCTCAACATGTTTCGGGCAACATTATGCCCATCTTCAGGAGAACAAGATGTATGTTACTGCATG
>Ga0123354_10007097_pt1 | contig 16769 bp, 11 predicted proteins | sample TergutLab28metaG_2_FD_97872 | JGI IMG/M metagenome (GOLD analysis project Ga0123354, IMG submission 97872) | Labiotermes labralis P4 segment gut microbial communities from Petit-Saut dam, French Guiana - Lab288 P4 | ecosystem: Host-associated > Arthropoda: Insects > Digestive system > Gut ...
ACGTTGGAGGGAAGTAGCTGTACCGATATTATGACTGTACCGGAGGTTGCGGTTACAGTTTTTATTAATCCTGATGATGGGTGCTATGACACCCGAAACATGTAGAGTGACTTTGCAGTAAATAAATATCTGCATACTGTTGCATCTGGTTGGATTTTATTAATATTACATATTTCAATTTCAGTCCGTACTTCACTGTACACAGTCTGTCTCCTGATAGCTTCGCCCTCCTTACTGTAAGAATTGCTAAATAAATAGATACGTTTCGAACACAAAGGCTGTGTCTTTGATATTAAAGAAGGCGCCATTCATAACAATCACCATGGTGCACAGGTTTGAAATCCAGGAACCCGGCAACTTCTTGTACAAAAAAGAGACCTATACATTCAACCCGTCCATGGGAGAGTATTGGAATGCGGACAACTCGAATTTTCGTTTGATTCTTCTCTAGAGTTTAATTGGAGTTCTGTTCAAGGGGATAAACTGGCCACTCGTATTTTATACCGCCTAAAGAGTTATCAAGTGCTGCAGCATAATCCCAGGCTTACTTATCCGTGCGCAAAATACAGTAGTTTACTTTAAGAAGGCGAGAGCTAGGCAAGACGTTACTTGTAAGAAGCTGCCTAGTACCACACACCTGTAAAAAGACTTGTCATTAAAAGTCTTTAAAATGCATAAACTATGGTTCTCAGTTTTCAGCTCCAACAAGAACTGATCACATCTAATTGTACTGTTGTCCCTTACTTTTCTATGCAGTTCTCAGCAACACTGGAAAATTTATCAAACAGTGGCACGAGCTCTTCTGTTCCCTCCTGGTGCAATCCATTGTCCTGTGTTATCAACCTCATGTCACAATTGTTTCCACCGCGATCATTTTTAAATATGTAGCCGCCAATACTTTACTTAAGCTCTGGCAAGAGATGGCAATTATTCGGCGACGACGTCACCAGACATAGGTCTTGTTACGTTTGATTCGCATACGCCTCCCAGGGCTAAGATGCAACTGCTGTCTGACATTCTTACGTCAGAGAATATTACAAGAATAAACAGTTATAAAGTACGTTGTTTTCTTGAACTGGTTGTAGTAGTAGTAGTGGTAGTGGTATTATTATTATTATTATTATTAGTGGCAGTAGTAGTAGTAGTAATATTAATAGTAGTAGTAGTAGTAGTAGTAGTTGTAGTTGTTGTTGTTGTTGTGAAATTGTGAAACTGTTTATAGTAAAGGCTGTCTCTAACTTTTACTTGTCACAGCAGTTGAACACACGCAACAGTACCAAGAAGGATGGTAATGGTGTTTCTCTTGTTAGTACAGTCGCTTTTATCTTCTGCTCTTTATATTTGAGTTTATTTTAAACAACAATGGTAAGCGAAATGAACTGTGACAGCACGTAGACCCTCAATACAACAAGACACTAAATCTTTTGAAATATTTTTCTGGGTTTTCTCAGTGCAGGCAAGTGACAAAACAACACTTCAAATTGGGCCACGGACACCAACTGAACGTCCTTTCCAGTGCTTATCGTCTTGAATTTGAATGACGCCATCCCATTGTGCATGTGTAATAAATGTTTTTGCAAAGTATCTTCTATACACAATAATTGAATATCAGTTGCAGTTTTACAACCGGTTAATCAGGCTACATGTTTCGACCGTTTTATCCGGCCATCATCAGGCCTTAGGAATAATATTGTCGATTGAGGTACATTCGTTAACTCTACCAATGGGATCCCATTGTTTACACTGGGCCTTCAAGTGCATTTAAAAGCTTATGTTGCCGGTTAAATGCACTTAAGTGCATTTAACCGCCAACATAAGCTAAAGTGCATTTAACTGCCAACATAAGCTTTTAAATGCACTTAAAGGTCCAGTGTAAACAATGGGATCCCATTGGTAGAGTTAACGAATGTACCTCAATCGACAATATTATTCCTAATGCCTGATGATGGCCGGATAAAACGGTCGAAACATGTAGCCTGATTAACCGGTTGTAAAACTGAAACTGATATTCAATTGTTGTGTATAGACGATACTTTGCAAAAAAAATTGCTTATCATCTGATCATTCAACGCTATATAGCGTAAGATATTGGTGGCGTCTTTAAACAATTATGCCTGCCCGACCCACCTGTCACAATGAACGGTGTCGTAATACAGAATGCAGTAATTTGAAGCATCATTGCCATGAAATGTTTAGGAGTCAAATATAGCTAAAATATCTTATAGGCTTAAATCATGTTGTTAATCGCAAGATTGTGTCTCCGCTAAGAAGATGCGTGATGCAAGGGAAGTGTGGTTATCAGGTACCTGGGGAGAATTATGATCCCAAGAATTTGCCAATCCAAGGTCTTTCTGCGTCGACCAACTAGAGCCAAATGGGGACAATACATTAGTCCTATTTCACTGCATTGTTATAAGTTTTAGACAGCAACATCGGATGACCTTCCTGACAGATGTTGACCATATGCCTTCTGGCGTGTTGTGGTCAAGGACCTGGGAGAATCACGTAGTCAATTCATTGTTCTGTTTGGTTTCCTATTCTATATTCTAGAGAAGTAATTGAAGCTTGTAGTGGATAAAAGATTGAAATAGTAGCAACTAAAAAACTAACTAACCAACCAACTAACTCATGAACTCTAGAGCGTAGTCCTTCTTGAGAAGCTAACAGGTCCTCAACCAGTCAAGATATTTTCCGCGTTTTGTGCAACCCGAAGGTTAGTTTTTGTATTCACAAGGACCCGCCACCCGTCCCTGTCCTGAGCGAGACCAATCCATTCTATGCCCCTCATCCCACCTCTTAAAGATCCTAGTTAATATCATCTTCCTTCTAGGCATGGGTCTTCCAAGTGGCCTCTTTCCTTCTGGTTTCCCCACTAAAACACTCTCCCCTTACGCACTACGTTCCCTGCCCATTTCGTTCTTCTTATTTTATCACCCCAATAATGTTTGGTGAGTACAGATCATGAAGCTCCACTCCCCTGTTACCTTGTCCCTCTTTTGCCGGAATATCTTCCTCAGCACCCTATTTTCGAACACCCTCATCCAATGTTACTCACTCCGTGTAAGAGACTAGTAACAACTTTGTGTGCAAAGTTATGAAACTGAAGTTCTATGCTACATATAAACAGACCTTCTATCTTACTAGTTCGCATGTGTAAGCCGTGTACAATTTCAGTAATTCTGACAACTTTGGATGTGATGCAATAGATTTTAGAAGACACCCCTGCTGAGCCGGCTCGTGTAACGATAACCTCCATTAGGATATTTGGAAGGCGTCTTTTTCCGGTCTCGGCCAGAAAACTGACGACACCAATGTTTTTCGTGATTTTTTCCCAGTCCCTGCAACAAATCTGGCGTTCAGTACCTGTATTAGGCCACTACCGCGTCCCTTTAGATCTTCCCAAACCCATTGTCACCTGTCCTTACCGTCGATTCTACGTAATCTTAGACACTAAGAGCGCTGTACATCAGGGCCGGCCCGAGATATGTGGGCGCCCCGGCAGTCTAATAATTTGGCGCCCCCTCAAACCGATATTCTTTAAACTTTTTGGTCTACGACAGACCTGAGGAACATTCTGGAGAGCGCGTGTCCGAAGTGCGAATACTTTTTGGAGAAATACTTTCGCGCGTGAAAACCTGCGTTTACTAGCCCCATATTTCCCATTATTTCAGATACGTTACAGTGCCCCTTATAGGTTGGCGCCCGCGGTCAGCTGCCCGGCTGGCCAGCTCTTTCGTTCGGCCCTGGTCGTAAAATAAAAAGTAATAGGCAGTGAAATAGATAGTGAAAAATAGCAAGGGTGTGTGTTACATTTCGATATAATACAGGAGAGGCAATGTACGTGTAATGTAACACTGAGGCGCGTTCGTGAAACCATTGTTGCAGTGGGAAAGGAATGAGTAATATACAATCTGTATGTGTATTTGCAGCTTTAGGTATCCAGCATGCAATGCGCTTTCGCCACGTTATCATCCGTGGCCTGCCCCGCTGTACAGTTATTTTTCAACATTATCTCATAAATGGCACGTTTAAGAAAACCGTTATTGGGTCTAAAATGTGTGTTTCAAGTTTCTCTACGACTTTTGTCTGAAACATTTTTCGTTATAAGAAGAACTGAGTGAGATACGAGAAGAAATTTGCAGCGGTCTTCATGTAAATTGCCCTTTATTCTTTCCCATCTTAATGAAACTTGAATTTTCTCAACAGATTTTCGAAAAATACTCAAATATCAAATTTCGTGAAGATTCTTCGAGTGGGAGCCGATTTGTCCCATGCGGAGAGACAGACAGACGGACATGACGAAGCTAATAGTCGCTTTTCGTATTTTTGCGAAAAGCGCCTAAACATGCTTTACTATCAGAATGAGATGACATCTCTTACATCACAGATCCAACGTTGCATAGCTATACTTAACCGTCAGCAATTCGCTCAGCGTGAAATGTCACTTGTACATATTTCATAAAACGTCCACTGCTTAGAAGGAAGTGACGATTATCTGAATGATCAGAGAAATCATTTTAATTCAATTACATTTGCGCTTTTCTTTTCTAGAGTAAGAATTTATAAATTTCGGGCTCCAAAGCCCTTTTTACCTTCCTGACGTCTTTTGATTTTCGAGAATGGCGTGTTCCAAGGCACATAAAGTAAATGAGAGACAAGTGAGAATCATTCTGAATTATGACACCGTATATTCTGGTAGATAATTACCGGATTGTCGGCGAAACTTTTTGCCTCCGTCCCCACTACTGCGGTGACTTCTGAGCCGAAGATGGAGGCACCAGCTGTGACAATGCACGGTATAATAAACACAGACGACAGAGACCTAACGCAGTGCCTTACATTGTTTTGGTAAGCAAAACGTGAAGCAACGACAACATTTGACGAACCTGCAACTTGCCACTCGCTATCTGCTAGCTGCTCGTGACGAAAGCCGTCCTGCTGCGGCAACTTCTCTACCAGCAGCGCTGCGCGGGTACTCTAACAACGCTAAACGGCATACCGTTTTAAAAGGCTTGACACATTGTGGCTGACAGATTATAACTCCAGGTTAGGACTAAGGTAGTCCTGGTTCCAATTTCCGAATTGGAAGCGGAATGCGATATGTTGACTGGGTGTACCTGGCTGTATCTAAAACAGGTAACAACCTTACATGTTACACAGTCCCTGCAATAATTGAATATATATATAATAGCATTACCAACAAAATGCATACTAGTGAAAGAGTTTTTATATACAATAAACTCATACATGTTTCGGGCTACTCATGTGTCCAACTTCAGGGAGGTGATACAAAGGATAAAAGAATTTTAAAAATATACAATTATTGGCCACATCAGGGTCGAAACGTGTAAGAGGATATTTTACATCAAAACTGTTTTACTAGTGTACATTTGTTGGCATTACCGTTATATTATATTGTATATATAGCTATATAGGTAACATCTTCATTCCATTCTAAAATGAGCCATCCCCGTTGTGTGTATATAAACAATAGGTGTGGGTATCAGTCTGACTGATACCCACACCTATTGTTTATCTTCATTCCACATACTTCTTTACAATCGACATCTTTCATCGATATAGTACCTACGATAATATACTTTCGATAAATGATAGTAACTTTCCAAAAACCTTTGCCGCGTTCGCATGTAGGGTGCATGAAATGTATTATAATACACGTGTTTGTATTTAGAAGTTTTGTACTTGTCCAGCTGTAAACACTCACTTTGTTTGTGTGACAGTGTTCAGCGTAGTCGCGAAAAGCTTCTAATAGATTTGCCATGTCCTCCCGCCTGTCTGTCCACGTGTATCGACGCAGCTCCCACTGTACGGATTTCCGTGAAATTTGATATTGGAGACGTGGAAATTTCGAGAAATCTCTTATTTGTTTTAAATCGCGGAAACAAGTCGGGCACTTTACATGAAGCCCTGGATACGTTTTATTGTTGCTGGCGAAATTAAATTGACATAAAAGCGCTCTCTTCCAGTGAAATGGTATCGGAGAGTCGTGGAGGTACAAACATCACGCGAACGCGCAACAAGGTTACGTTCTAATACACTGCTTATCTTGTGTCTCATTTTCTATAATGCTCGGTTGCTAACAAACTTTAATATGGAGAATGAATATTTAAAAACTGAACATACAAGGGTGAGTAGTATTAAAAGATTATTTAATTAATTAAGCGGTAGGACGTGGACCCCACCCAATGCCCACGGAGCATTGGGTGGGGGGGGGGTTCTTATATTTATACGGCGTTTGCATGGATGGACATAGAAAAACTACGAAGAGAAACATCTTTCAAGTCCGCCGGTTATTGGTCTGAGGCCTGAAACCCGGAACCCGCAAATACGATACATGGATGCTAACCACACAACCTAGAAACTGGCGGACACTTGTGAATACTGTAATGAACCACCGTGTTACCTAAGAGCCGGCAACATTTGTTCAGTTATTTAGAGACTGCTGGCTTCTCAACGTGCTCCCTGTTCCACTGAATTCATAAATAGGCAGGATGTCAATGAGATAGAACACTGTGTCTTCTTGGTCCCTTGTTACGGCAGTTACCGGTATGTACGGCGGAAACAGAGTAAAGGAACTGTATAGTGACTAACTGCATGGAACAGAGTCGTTCGTGAGTAGTTCAACTAGTCGATAAATTACTTGAATTGTATTTAGTCTCATGGTTTACAGCGGTGTTCACGAGAGACCTGTTTGCCATCGTGAACCACGTGAATTACATATAATACCAGAAGATGGTAAGCCCAATATTTATAGCAGCTACTGTCAGAAACTCAAAATTCGTAAAGCCCATACACCTCGAGCTCATTTCTTTATAAATCAATTTAATGTCTCCTTCCATCTTTTTCTAGGAATACAGAAAACGCTACGCCAACATATTCCAAAAATTATCTTATGCCGGCTACATACCTCTGCCATCTCATGATTATACGAGTATTTTCGATCAATGCAATAATGTTTTACAAATAGTACCATTTATGAAGCTCCTTATTATGTAATTTTTACAGCGTTCCCTTAATTCCCTCCTGTTAGGTTCCAATATTATTCTCAGCATCATACGCGTGCGCATGGGGTGTGCCCTGGCATACCCCATGTGTCTCAAAATTTTGTACTCTGTGTATCTTTTTAGACGCACTCGCAAAATTGTGAAAAAGCGACTATTAACTTCATCATATCTGTCTGTCCGTCCGTCCTACCGTCCGAATGGAACAAATGAGCTTCCACTAAACGGATTTTCAACAAATTTAACATTTGAGTATTTTTCCAAAATCCATGGAGAAAATTCAAGTAAATTGAAATCTGACTAGAATAACGGGTACTTTAAATAAAGACCACTATACATTTATGGTAATATCTTGCTCAGTTCTTCTTAAAATGAGAACTATTTCAGATAAAAGTTGTAGAGAAAATCAAACACGCATTTTATATTCAACTTTTTTTTTTCGAAAATCGTGCCGTTTATGAGATAATGTCGAAAAATACTGTACAGCCGGACAGGCCACAGATGACAATATGGCGCATGCGCATCGCGTGCTGGATTCCTAAGGCTAAAACACACTCTCAGAATATGTAATCCTTATTGCTTTTCTATTGCAACGAAGGTTACACGAACGCGCCTCAATGTTACGTTGTACGTAAATTGCCTGTCTTGTTGTTTAAGTTTGTACTTTTTAGGTAGAGTTTAGTTGTTAATTTCATTTGAGTTTTACGGTTTCTTTAGATTGTTTGGTGAATAAAACTAATGTCTTTTTGACTGAATATTCAATACGTATTCTCCCATTATCAGTGACAAATTACGTCCCCCGTGTGCACACCGTAAATAAATGTGGTGCGCACACATATGCTAAGTACCCTATCCTCAAACAAGTTACTTCTATGTTCTTCTATGAAGACGATAAACCGCACTTCCAAACCCATAAAAACAAGATCAGAGTCCAGCATATTTTGATAATCGTAGATTGTGAAGAGCGAGTAAGCAAATGGATGTGGACGTTAAAAGAAAACTCTGCTGAGGCCACATCTCAGTTTAGAGCAGGGATTCTTTATCTGTGCTCTAGAGTCAAGGATTTTGACTGTGCTAGGTATCCGACATTCCGCACCCAGTAACAATTTAAATCATCCGAAATGTGAGTCACAAAATTATTTAACCGAAGAAACTTCAGAGTTCGTTGAATCACTGTAACAGTTCTCCGAAAACATGAAAACAGGTCTTGCGTGGGTTTGACGTCACTCGTCCCGTTGACCAGTTTTACCTGTTTCTTCACTCTACGCTCATCTGTTTTACATTCACATAACTGATTTCTGCTAACTGTTTCTTGTTTTTTCAAGTGTTATTTAATGACACTGCCCACAAGGTTGCTGGTGGAATGGTAGAGACGGGAAACAAGCGAAGTACTCTGAGAAAGGGCCTGAGGCTTGAACTTGGGCTTCCTAATTTAGGGGCTGGTGAATAACAGCCTACGTCATGACACGGCCCTTTTTTTATAAGACAAGTGAATGTCAAAATAATTTTATGTTTTGCTGACCGTGCATCTCAGTATAATCTTATTAACTGACCAACTTAATGCACAAATTCTTGTTTTATAATAAGTTTATTTTATGCCTCTACATGTTTCGAGCACTGTTGTGTTCATCATCAGGAGGTCAAAATTGTATTATACAGCATCTGGTATCGTCACAACTGTAGGTGGCCGTCCGGTGCACAGGTTGAGAGAGGACTGTTTGGAATGCCATGCATCGGACGGCCACCTACAGTTGTGATGATACCAGATACTGTATAATACAATTTTGACCTCCTGATGATGAGCACAATAGTGCTCGAAACATGTAGAGGAATATAATAAACTTATTATGAAACAATAATTTGTGTATTCAGTTGGTCAATTAATTACTAAGGTCAAAATATTGTTTAAATGTAACTGCTATCTTATTTCCCACGCGAATCATTTTCTTAATTTATGGCCTAGCTTTAGCATACGACCGTGAATATTTGTATCTATATTAACTCCCGTGTCAGCCTCTTAAATTGGACACTTCGGAAATCAAATCGGAAATACCTTGATAGTTTTGAAATGTGGTGCTGGGGAAGTATGGAGAAGATCAGTTGGACCGATCGTCTGAAAAATGAAGAAGTATTACTTAGAGTCAAGGAGGAGAGGAATATCCGATGTACAGTGAAAAGAAGGCTAACTGGATTGGTCACATCTTGCTTGAAACTGCCATCTAAAACACGTTACTGAAGGAAAGATAGAGGTGACGGGAATAAGGGGAAGAAGTGTAAATTGCTGCTGGATGACCTGAAGGAAACAGTAAGAGATTTGAAACCGAAAGAGGAAGTCCTAGCCCGCATTCTGTGGACATTTCGCTTTGGAAGAGGCTATGGACCTGTCATAAGACAAAATGATGATGCTAAGTCACTTGGTGTAATGCAGGAAGTGTCCCAGACCTCACTCATTACGTTTACTAAACTTGGCAAAGGGCGCTCGTGCCGGATACTCAACATGTTTCATTAAGACCCAGTAGCAGCAGCCGAGCTGTTATTACCGACGTTGATCATAATGTTAAATTATGAAACTAAAAAATGCATGGGGGTGGGGTTTGGGGGCCGATGAACACTGGCAACGGTTCTTGAATCACGAGATGACCCAGCCCACAATTTGGTTTCATCATGTCGACAGCCATAAGACTTGACAGAAAATGTGTGATGAACATACAGCGTGTTGCATTGTGCCCTACAACTTTTGTACGGAGCAAGTTCGCTCCGATAAATATTTAACTAGTTATCTTCGAGATGCGGGCAGGTCTTTTTTCTAAAGTGTCTCGTTATTATTATTATTATTATTATTATCATCATCATCACTATCATCATCACAATTATCAACACCATAATCACCTGATTTTAAACAAAATTGGAAAATTTGACTGTTTGGTTAACCTCTCAAGCATAGGGAAAAGTTCGGTAGCTCCGGACTTTTCGTATTTCACCAAAGTGTGATTTTTACCTTTGTGTAAAACTTCTACTTTATAGCACGCATGTAGAGCTATGTCATTCGGAACAAAATAATTACATATAAGCAAGAAACAGGAACTTAAATTGCGAAAGGACCAATATACAAGATGTCTGATTTGTTTTATTCAACTTCGGCTGGAAGTTCCGGACAAAAAAAGTTAGTCCTTCTAATCTTTTAAAATCAGCAGAAGCTCAAGTAGGACATAGACAGTAGTAACATGCGCAGTCCTTCCAACTGTGCACAATTTCAGTGGGCCCAATCCAAACACCGGAGACACACAATTCATCCTGTCCTCAACGAATGACTCTCCGCAAATGATCCACAGCGCTTTCTCTTCTGCCTTAGTCACGTATTTCCGTTCCCAGTGTGCAGTTTCTTGTTGCGTCTTTTTCGTTGACTGGTTGTTTATTCGTTTCACTGTTTTACCTTTTTTTGAATCAGCGCATTGTTACTTCTCCAGTCAATTCGTGAAAGGATTCAATTTCAGCACGTTCTCTTTCTTGAGTTTAGTCTTTGCAAACTACCGTTACGGATGGGTGATATATGTTTCACGAATTCTGCCGTTTGATGATCAGTGTTAGTTGACGGAGACTGACTGTCGGTCACTTTATCTTCAGCAGTTTTGACCGTTGCAAGTTGAGGAATGTCCGTCACTTTAGGAAAGGCAATGCTCTCATTCGTACAGCGGATTCTGGACTTCAAAAGCATAATTGAGGATGTCTGCACATGAACTGACAAAAAAAAATGTTTTCCATCTGACTTATTTTCATGATTAAGTCTACGAGGGACATGCATACCTGCGGTTGTACGATACTAATTACAGGACCTTTCCCTTAAAAAGGTTGAGTTTTTTAAATAGGAATGGCTACTTGTACATCCAACCCTCTCGAAAAAAAAATTTTGAAATCTGAGTTTTGCACCACTGCAGTTTACTATTCTTGTCACTTTACTCTGAAATGAATTTTTTTCTACAAATTAGAACACTGGGCGAATTCTTGCAACGAAATTTCTTTTTGGTATTAGTATTTGTTAATCTTATTTCATGTCTTACTCCTACTCCACGTTACACTTCCGGTGCCTTTACATTACCCTTCAATTTTGGCACCGTGAAGATGTGTGGATAATCCGATATACACGTATGTTACAGCTTGTAAACATTCCGGGTCCAGTGGTACCGGAGAAGTGGGTCTTATGAAAATGCTATTGACGTAGAAGACGATCATTTAGAAAACATATATATTTCTGTAAATAAGAAATCGTTCACGGTGCTGACACATTTCAAACTGAGACAGGTCTGAAATTTGGGCAGTTATCATCCAAATTGGACCGAAAAGCGTATCAGCAACACAGGCCTCACAATTGGACTCTCACTGCATCCAAACTGGACCGAAAAGCATATCAGCAGTACAGACCTCACAAATGGACACTCACCACAAACAAACTGGACCGAAAAGCGTATCATCAACACAGGCCTCACAAACGGACACTCACCACATCCAAACTGGACCGAAAAGCGTACCAGCAACACAGGCCCCACAAATGGACTCTCACCACATCCAAACTGGACCGAAAAGCGTATCAGCAACACAGGCCTCACAATTGGATCTCACCACATCCAAATTGGACCGAAAAGCGTATCAGCAGTACAGGCATCACAAATGGACTCTCACCACATCCAAACTGGACCGAAAAGCGTATCAGCATCACAGGCCTCACAAATGGACTCTCACCACATGCGACTGCTACAGTTGACTGCGCACCAAAGGTGCCGATGATGAACCAATGCAAATGTCTCGGTCTAGCAGTGTAACATTTACGTTTCAGAACAGTCCGGGGACTTTCCCAAACAGCCTCATGATCCGTTCATCTGTTCTAGTTCTGTTACACCCGCACAGACCAACAGTCAGATAAACGTGAAGCCAATAGGCCTAATTTTTATTGTTTGGTCATAAAGGTGCAACAAATTGCGGGTTCTGTTTGTTTCTGCTATGCTTCCAGCGCCCCCTCCCAAAATGCTGTAAAATTACTTAATGAAGGTTGAATTTTAACCAGACATTCACTTCCATTCACTAGCAATGATTAGACATCAAAACTTCTCAACTGGACTGCAATTTATTTGTATATCTCGCAATGAGTGTGATGCTGTATTAGATACATTTGCCTTATTGTTATGCCTTATATGCACATATCGCATAAAAAGAACACATATTAGGAAGTAACATTCCTTAAGTAACACAAGAAGCGCTCAGTAAAATGAACATGAATTGTCATAGCCAATCGCAACAAACTTACACATGCAACTTACACATGCATCAAACATATTTTCTGCTCCATAGGCAGTAAAACTATCTGATGTAGGAGGCACCCAGTAAGACAAAAGCAAATTTGTCATAGCCACCAGGCAAAAATAATACAGATATAACACAATGCGTCTTGTAATGAAAGTCGAACCCTGTATAATGAATCTAGGTAACACTACATACCAGGACAGTCTGTGCCTGTCTGTTGGTCTTTTGCTCATCAGCAAGTTCATCTCCGAAACTAAATAGATTTCGGTGAAAGTCTATAATGAAAATCTACAATATAAGGTCCCCCCCTCCAATGGCGCAACAGCCCCTAGCGGGCCATTCCTTCCTCATTATGGAGACTTCACGATCACACTCAGACACACCACACTCGGTAGGATTCCTCTGGATATGTGATCAGCCCAAGCCAGAGACCTCTACCTGACAACACACAACACTCACAAGAGAAAGACTTACATGCCCCCGGCGGGGTTCGAACCCACAATCCCAGCAACCGTGCGGTCGCTGGTGTCGGCTACAATGTAAGTGACCTCACATTGTGCTGTCTGGTACGCTCTGATGCACTGTGACCCCTACTTCAGATGAATAAGTGCATATTTTTTACAGAGAATATTTTCGTAAAGAGGAATGCGCTCTATACGTACACATTCTACGGTTCTCATGAAGATTTGAAACAATTGTTTGAAACGTATTTATCGAAACCAAGCGAGTAGGTGAATATATATCTCCTACACTAACCTTTTCTACTATACACAATAAACGAGAAACGCACAGAAAATATTATATAGAACACCTGTAAGGCTACTGCTGTTTTTTTTGTACTTCAGATGTCGGACTGCTGACTAGAAGTCAGTAATCGGAAGGTCCTGCGACCGGCCATCTCGACACAGGTTTTTCTTGGCTTCCCTCTGTCTATAAGCAAATGCTGAGATGGTTCCCAAGATTCCAAGTTGCCACTACATGCTTCTCATGTAGCCCTACCGACTTAAATCTAGTAGTAACCAATTTCATGTTTTGTTTACATGTAAAATAACCACTGCCACCGGGTAACAACCCAATTGCAGTAAATAAATAAATATAAATATACTAAACATAGATGGGAGTGATCGCAAAGAAGATGGATGAGTTGTGAAATAAATTAATTCGAGAAAAGTGTCAAGAGGCGATGTCGTGTGAGCGCGATAAGGAATATTTGATTTCCATGAAAAGCGGACAATATTTTGAGTAGCTCAAAGATTATTCTTGTAGACTTTGTTAGATTGGTAACTGTCAACTGTAGAACAAGACGTCACATCCCAGACGACGACAGCAGACCGTCGTGGGAACCTAAAATCTCCAGATGACAGCGACATGGGCGATATTAGAACCACCTCCTAGAGTATCCCGATCCATTGTCCATGATCGGGATATATTGGGACCCATATTATTTGTCTCATGAGTTTTTTTCACCTATTTATTTCCGTTTTCTCCGTCACTTTCCCACATTGTTTTAATCTTTCTGTTTGTCCGTCCCCATTCTTTCATTAAAGTCTCCCATAAACAGGGGAAACCTTAAAAGTCAACTGAGAAAAAATATAGTATATGAAATGTTCTAATTCATTTTGACGCAGCCATCGGCAGATGGGCCTACGTTTGAACATCCAAGCTGATGGGAAGCGAGCAAGATTTTTTTTCTACTCATAAGCCCGGTGCTAAGACCTGTAGAATTCGCGACATAGAAATTAATAAAGATCTTATATTTATAGTTCCGTGCATCGCAATTCTAGGTTGAAGAAATCCAACGAGATGCAACAGTATGCAGATATTTATTTACTGCTAAATTACTCTACATGTTTCGGGCGTCCATCGCGCCCATCATCAGGAGTACTTAAAACTGTAGTTGCAGCCTTTGGTACAGATCGTACTATCTGGGGAGCAAGCTTCATCAAACGTGACCATTTGGTCATCAGGAGTACATAAAACTGTAGTTGCAGCCTTTGGAACAGATCGTACTATCTGGGGAGCAAGTTTGATGAAGCTTGCTCCCCAGACAGTACGATCTGTACCAAAGGCTGCAACTACAGTTTTATGTACTCCTGATGATGGGCGCGATGGACGCCCGAAACATGTAGAGTAATTTAGCAGTAAATAAATATCTGCATTGTTGCATCTCGTTGGATTTCTTCAACCTATCCTAATAAAGATCTGTTGAATTCATCTAGTAAGAATAAAGATTTTACAGTTGGAGCGTGCATGAAAGAAATAATAAGAAATGCATTCAAAATTTTGTCGAGAAACAAGAGGCATAGACCATCTGGAACACCAAATCCTATATACAAGTAAGATATTTAAATGTGTCGTATAATTAACTGGCCGGCGATTGTGGACTGAATTTGTCTGTCTCCAGTCAGACACCTGTGGCGGACTCTTGAAAACACTGTAATGAACCTTCGTGTTTCATTGAAGACTTTTGGCTGGCTGAGTGACTGTAGCACTAGCTGCGTTAGGACCACGCGGTACGACGACTGTTAATGTAGTAAAACTGTTAAACATGCGTCTGTAGTGGAGCTAGCAATTGGATTGACCTTGAGAGAAATGACCGCCGTCGTGGTGCTAAGATACACAGGCGGGTCGGATTGACCCGGAACCTGAAAGCCGTCTCCCCCGGAGGCAGGGGCACTCATCAGGTTCTGATACAACTGTACGATGTAGCGATGAAACCAGCCGTATCTCCAGGATAGGATTCCTCCACGTCACGCATGACACTGCTGTACGGTAGGCCTACATCCTCTTCCGAACGTTGCTCGCAAGGTATTATAAGCCTCGCTGAAGTGGCGCAACCTGAAGAATGAAGGCCGTTGTAGGCTATCTGCGCCAGTGAAAGCCCTTCACCTAGTATTTTTATGCGAGAGGTGCCGGTTCCATTCCCTGCGGTGTACTGACTGTCGAGAGGTATTTCATGGTTTTCATCAATCTCCGGGAAAATGCCTAAGATAATAACTCCAAATTGGCCATAGCAGTTTCCTTTCAAGACATTATTCATAATAACTTTACCACTCGACACTATGTCGTCTGAGCTACTGATGACGTATAACGAAGAATATTTTGGTAAATTGTAAAATATTTTGCCAGTATTAAGATGCTGTTATGTTTAAAGCTGCAAAATGTAATAAATAATAATAATAATAATAAAGGAAAATGTATGTTAATAGATATAGCAACATCAGGAGACAGAAATGTGATCAATAAAGTAGTCTAGAAGGTCCTGAACTATAAAGACCTTATAATAGAAATGCAGCACATGCATAATATAAATCAAAAGTGGCTGCGGTGACAATAGGGGCAACTGGAACCGTCTTACAGTCATTCAGCAAATACCTTAAAAACGGGGAAGCACGGAATCAAGGAATTGCAAGAAGCAGCCATATTGTGCACTGCACACATACTTCGTAAATTACTGATGTAAAAGTGCAAAAGATTTAGCATGGGAAATAACATCACATGTAACATAATTGTTACTACAGAATAGCTGCAACAATATACACCCTACAAGAATGGCCTGTTTGAGGCATACCTTGCATAAAGGTGATAAGGAATAATAATAATAATAATAATAATAGATTTTAGTTCTTCCAGCGCTTGAGGCTATCTACCGATTAACACCAGACTGTCACGGTGTTAGCCCTTTCACTACTAAATACACGATATTCACAGATGTTATTTTATTAAACCACTTGTAATCTCCTTTGTCTAAATATCTGCGTACTGCGTATATACATTATCAGAGCTTTGTTAGTACACACTAATTCGTTGTTATAAAGTACTTCCTCGTTCATATTCAGCCATTTTTTAATTAAAAATTTCGTTTTCCAATTTAAGTGTAAGAACAAATGCTTTTCTCAGTAATTGCATCATCTTATTGCTAGCATGCTTGTTGGCTTCACCGTAGGAGGATAACAGGATCCCAATATTTATTGTATTAATGAAGTCTCACTTCCACCCGCTGCTGTCACTTGTAGTTGCTTCCAATTTTTAATCCACTCTGATCTCAAGATTTTAACATCCGGGATGTAAAGACAATATTAAGCTATGCGAAATGGTAATCTTTATGTGCGTCATCCCCGTTGTGTGATATACAATTAGTATGGCAATATATGTGCGTGGCACTTACCGTCAAACACAACTATTTTATTGGCTAATTATTGGAAGGTTTACAACTATATGTTTCGGCCCTATTCCTGGGCCATCATCAGGTTGTATCACGAACCTAGTGTAGGCTATATTACATGCTACTTATTGGTAATGGGTGTTTTTGGAGAGCTCTCCCTATTGCTGCGTGTTATCATGGTATGTGTATTTTTTTATTCTATATATAATAATACTTCTACCGGGATTAATTGCCCCGGTGTTTCCTGTAAGTAGAGCACTATCATATATTACTTAACATATATGTAC
>Ga0123354_10007098_pt1 | contig 16766 bp, 12 predicted proteins | sample TergutLab28metaG_2_FD_97872 | JGI IMG/M metagenome (GOLD analysis project Ga0123354, IMG submission 97872) | Labiotermes labralis P4 segment gut microbial communities from Petit-Saut dam, French Guiana - Lab288 P4 | ecosystem: Host-associated > Arthropoda: Insects > Digestive system > Gut ...
TATTTATGTGTGTGGGTGTGTGTTTGTGTGTGTTGTTTCTGTGTTGTGTAGTTTGTTGGTGTGTGATCAGTAAAGTGTGTGTGTATATATATATATATGTGTGTGTGTGTGTGTGTGTGTGTGTGTGTCCTTTCCGCCTTGTGAATTCCTGTGGAGTGACATCAGTAAACTGTGTGTGTATATATATATATATATATATATATGTGTGTGTGTGTGTGTGTCCTTTCCGTCTTGTGAATTCCTGTGGAGTGACATCAGTAAACTTTGTACGAATATCATGCTACTTAGGTACACCAAATTTATGCTTTTTGTGTACAACCCGCAATAACAGCAGAGTGGACATGTATGGATTAAATGGTATAATACTCAGCGCTCTGAATCTGCAGCTAAGATGCATTACGTTCATTCAGAAAACTACATTACCGTGATAAAATTTGTTCCTAAAGTAGCACAAGTTCAATGTACCTTGCTCGTAACAAACTTGAGCGTGAACACAATAAGCAGTCGGCTGTTGTACACATCGTCTAATATGCCGTGCATATTCGGTAGTAGAGTTTAGAGAGTCATGAAATTCTCAATATATGTTTAGCTACAGCAGTATGTCGCATTTCAGTCATTGTGCTGTCTGTCTTACCTCAGGTCCACAGCCTCTTCCATAGCGCGTTCTCCACACAGTGCGATATAGTGTTTCCTTTTACAATTTCCAGTACCCTCGATGTTGCTCAAGGTCGTCAAATAGCTGCTTACGTCTTCTTCCTCGTCTTTCGGTCCCTTGAATCCTTTCCGCTACCTTTCCTTCAATATCGTGTTTTAGAAAACAGTTCCTAGAAAAAATGCGACCAATCCAGGTAACCCCCCTTCTTGTTACTGTATGTAGGAGACTCCCTCCTCTAATTCATACTGTGACTCAAGTTTCCCCTCGGAATTTTACTTTTACATATTAATGACATAACACGTAAAAATATCCGATCGTGCTTTCTGGATCGTGATATTGAATTTTAGTCTGGTAAGGCATTGAATATTTTCTTGACAGAATGTACTGCTTCCATCTTTATCACATATACATGATTAGGGAGGGAAAATATTCTTCCGAAACGCTGCTAGTCGTTCTTCAGACTATATCACTGCCGAGGGGATCCAAACTCTATTACCTTAAAGCACATATCTCGTCATTCCTTCCGAATATTTCTACATTTATTAAGCTGCTTGCGGAAACTATAATAACTTTCCATTTTCTGGCTGCATGATTATTTAAATCCTTCAGACTGTAGCAAACAGTCCACGACGCCACAATTTACTTCCTACCATAAAAATACTCGTGTAACGTATAAAATCACTCCTTGACAGTAAAAAAAATATCCAACACGGAAAATCTTACAGCTGACATAAAAAATATTCTAACTCTTGACAAGTATGTAACAATTCTGTAAATAAATAAAACGATGTGTTACATTTAAACATTTAGTAATTTAGTAACAATACACAGGCACCATGTTAGCAATAACACGTACAGAACTATAACTTTAAGCAATCTTTTGACAATAAGTGTTCTAATTTTGTGAAAGCATTGCGTCACAAAGAGAGACCATTTCTTTAAACTAAAAAGCAAATTTTTTAAAGTAAAAGTTGTCATTTTAGTCCGGAACAGGTAGGGTGCTTCCACTCTTCCATTTTATGAAAGAAAAGTGGAGTGGAACAAAGATAATTACATCAAAGCTGAACCTGGGAAATCAGAAAGGGAAAATTCTAGCTCGCAGTTGTAACGCCGTAAGGTGTAATAGTGTATAGTTAAGTCCAGATGTACCGCGGAATATGAATGAGTAAAACTTAGGTTTGTATAACTGACATTTTAAGCATGTAACATGAAGGTTAGCAAAACAAATTGGTTTTCATCGAGCAGAGTAATTCTTCAAAAGCTGTTAGTCGTTCAGTTGGTTAATCATTTTCCTTCTTTATGGATCCTGAAACGTCGTTATTGTTTTTAGGGAAGGCCAAACATTAGATCCTGTGCTGATGTTGAGGTGCGTCATCCCCGTTGTGTCGGTTCAATAACAAAAGATTTTTTTTTGAGTATTACACATACAGTCTAACACAACTATTTTTCACTTATTAGTACAGTAGGAATACAACTACATGTTTCGGCCCTATATGTGGGTCATCTCCAGGTTATGATTTAACTTACACAGCAGCTATACAAGTTGTGTGGGGTGTTCTTTTAGAGTATTGGGGGTTGGGGAGGGGGAACGAGTTCTCGTTGTTTCAATAGTGGGTACCATGACCTAGGGCTGTTATAAGTGAATTATCACTAGTTGTTTATGTACATATGTCAAAGTAGGTTACTATTCTTATGCTAAGGATATGTTATAAAAAGTATCATTATCAATACTGGTGTCAATATACTTAGTTTTAAGTACACTCTTTTTTTTAAGCGATCAGTTAGTATTGTTCTATCACAGTCCACACTTCGAAATTAATTTCTTCCATATATTCTCGTGTTAGACCTTATACATTTCTGTTCCCATGTGTGTTATGTGTCTCACAAATCTGATCTCTTAATGATACTTGGGGATGGAGAGCACAGCCCTTCCCAGATAAATGTTCTCTCCTCCTCTCATTCTGTTCCCTTGAAAACTAAGATTTAGATCCTTCTAGAACACTGTTTATATTTTTTTTCGATTTAATGTCTGTGTTTGCAGAATGCATGAGAGGAAATAACAGTTCAGAAGTGAGTGGTAGTTTGCATCCCCTGAAGGCAAATTAGAATAATAATGTTTTTGCTTGATTAATTATTCCCCTATGCTGAAATTGCAGCGAATAACAACGAATAAAAAGTAATATTTATGGGATATAATGTTTTTGCCCAATGTATCATTTTGCGGTTTGAAATGTTTAAATTCTGTCTTGTAAGGAGGTGAATTGAAAGTTACTCTTTGTTTTGAGGGCTGTTTGACAGCATCTTCCTCGTGAAATAATGTGAAATGCCAACTTGATGCAACAAGGTAATTTTATTGATGTATTCTCAGCTCTACATGTTTCGGGCGCATACGTCCATCATCAGGAGCATTAGATGTTGAGTTGCAGCATATGGTTTTCTGCACCGAATTTGTGGATAAGTGGTGGTCTTGAGAGCCGCTGCGTAGGTCGTGTGTATGGTGCGGATGGTGCCGTGCGGCACGTAAGAGTACTTGGAAGGATAATACTAAAAAGGATTTTCAGGAAAGATAGTTGAGAGCTTGGACTAATCTGCTTCGGCATAGGGAGGTGCCGGTATGTTATAGAAGTGGTGATGAACATTCGAGTTATCATAAAATGCGGTAAATTTCATGACTAGCTGCGGAACGGGTAGCTTTCCAAGAAGCGCTGTGCTCCATGGAGCTCGTAACTGGTATATTAGCGCGTTACTAGCAAACCGTGAACTGACATGAGGACTGGGGTTTATATCCCTGGTTTAGAAACTAGGACAAAACCACTTGGATATTCCGCGCAATGTATTGTGCGTCAGCATTCACATTTGTATGCGCACAGGTAAGCAGCAGTAAATCTGAGGGCAGATCCCAAAGGTGGCTGCTTCCAAATCTTCACTGAATTAACTTGGACTACGTGAGGCGGGGGGCTCTCATAACTGGGCTGCAAAAAGTTAGTGATTAACGGATTTCCTGCTAAACTGAATTGAATAATGCAGCGTCACCTAACCTAGAATTAATTACAGACTTTTTTTTTAGTGGTTCATTGGAAATACAGGATGGTGCAAAATTCACTGGACATTAGGGACAACATATCAATATCGAGAGTAAGGTGACTTTTGTGCCAGACTGTATACATGAGTTGCGAACTTCGACGCTTCTCACGTAGCAAAGTCAATTAAAATCTTCCGGACGTGTTCGAATCACTGCGGAGCGTCTTTTAGAATAGTTTCTTCTCTCTGTCTGTCTCCACCTGTAAAAGGACTTGGGAAAGCAAAAAGCCTAGCGTGAAGGATTTTGATACTGAAGAATTTTACGAAAAAAAATTCAGAATTTTTAAGTATCAATCAAATGAGAGGGTCATGAAACCATTTTGGATGAAGTAAAGGAAAATGTAGGTCAAAATACAACTGGTTTATTAGTTGGGTGTTAATGAAACAACATGTTTCGGCCTACTCGAATGCCATCATCAGGTTTACAAATGTTAGCTATAGGAAACTAATAACAATGCGTGGTATGTGGCAGATGTTGGGATCTCGTCATCATGCCTTACAAAGTGAAAAATGTAAAGCAGTCCCGTTACAGGCCTGGAGTGACCCAGAGGGTTCCATAAAGTTAAGGTTCCCACATTTCATGACAACGGCACAGGATGCTGGTAAGGTTGTCAGCCTTAGCACCGGCCGCCTTTAACCCAAGAAAATGCTCCTTGTACTCATTTCTGTTAGAGTCTGTGTCGACCCCAGGACCATAGTGCGATCGGAAGAATTTTATGTCAATGAAAAATCCACTTACACTAGCTGGGATCTAACCAGCGACCTTCCGATTTGTAGCACAGCACCTAACCACTGTGCCACCTCGCCTTACAAAGTATAGATGAGACAAATCTGCGTGTAGGAGGGTGCTGAAAGTGTGGGGACTGGAGTCGCCTACACAGGTAAGGCGGGGGACGTGCATGCGGGTGGTTGGTATGTAGTATCCTTGGCGGGGGTCATCGCCCTTGGGCTCTGTTGGCCTACCGTTGTAGGCCGAAACATGTTGTTCCATTAACACCCAGCTAATAAACTAGTTGTGTTTTGACGTATATTGCCCTTTACTTTTACATACTCAACGGAGATGCCTCAACTTAAGACCATTTTGGATGAAGGTCTAAATAATTTTCTGGAGTTTCAGTACTCAAATACACAGACGGTGCGAAGTCACTTGACGTAACACCTGCTGTTACTATCAAGTGTGTCGAAGAATTTTGCGCCACCAGTTATAGGAGGAAAAACAAGGTTTTAGGCACATTCGAAAAAATTGCGAGAAGTGATTATTAGTTTCCGCAGGTCTCTTTGTCTATCCGTCTGTCTGCCTGCCAACATGGAAATACTCATTCCCACTGGGTGGATTTTTATTAAATTTCGTACTTGTATATATTTCGAAAATCTGTAGAGAAAATTCAAGGTTAACTAAAATCTGACAAGAACAACAGGTACCTTACCTGAAGGTCTAAGTACATCATTAATAGTATCTTGCTGAATTCTTTTTAGAATGAGACATGTCTCACACAACACCGTATGGTCCAGAACTTGTTTCCGTAAATAATACAGTGTATGAGATAATGTGGGTAAACATGGTGGAATCGGAAAAGCCGTAGATGACAATATGAGAAGGGGCATGGGGTCTGCATCCTGGGTAGCTCAGGCAACAAGACAGACATACACTCGTAACATGTAATACTTAGTAATTTTCGACGAAAACAATGGTCACGCGAACGCGCCTCAATGTTACGTTATGCGTTCATTGCCTGTCATACATATGTACGATAAAGAGAAGTAGGAAACACGATATTTTTCGGATATATTTTCGTAAGTTTGCAGGTTTCTTTATGATTACGCAGGAGGAATTACCAGTCCGCAATATCAGACACGCATCTCCGAAAGTACATTTTCTTTGTAACATTCCATATATCTAAATCCATGGCAAAGGGAGTCCAATAGGTGTCCAGTTAGTCAAGAAATTATCCGCGTTATATGGAATCTGAAATTTCATTACTCTATTCACAAGGATTCGCCACTGATCAAATTATAAATTGGATGATCCAGTACTCACTGTTACCTTTCATTTCTAAAGCCACGTTTTAATATTAGGGCTCAATATACGTCCAGGTTCCTCGAGTGATCTATACAGTTCAGAGTTACTGACTAACATTTTTGTATTTTACTCACATCTTTCCCTTGCATATTAGATGCTTCTGCTGCCTGATTTAATGAACCTAATAATATTTACCGAAGAGCCAAAGTGTCTGACGCAACTCATTATGTATTTTTTTTTAGAAGTTACTTTATGTCTTTTGCGCACAACTATTCAATTTAACCCTCCGGCCTGAAGTAACTCTGATTTATACTCCTCAATTAGGGAAAGTGGGAGAAATTTTGTGGTCAAAATTTTAGTTCATTTTTGTGTAGTCTTCAATATTTAAATTCTAGGTGAAAATACATATGATTCTGAATTATGTTAGCGATTTCGCGAATTGAATTGCCTATCATTTGCTTTGTGAATGTAATTTTGTTTTCCTCATTGTGTTTTTTTTTAAATTGTTACTTTATGCCTTTTAAGTGCAATTATTCAAGGTTCGTCGTCCTTGTTGTTTTTGTTAAGAACCTAAGGTAATAATTCTATAAGGATATAGCAGTCATAACACAACTATATTATCAGGTGTATATAACTTATCAACAACTACATGTTTCGGCCATTGTTGCTGTGGCCTTCTTCAGGTTGGATAAAATTTTTTATCAGAGAAGCTACATAGATATGATATAATATAGAACAAATTATTAGTGTGAGTAAGTGGGAACGAGATCTTGTTTTACACAAAGTCGGGGGGGGGCGTGTGTGCAGATGGTGTGCTCAGTTCTTTACCATCTGCACACACGCCTACAGTTGTATTATGACTGCTATATCCTTATAGAAATACGGAGTCAAGATGGCTGACGATGCGTGTCAACAGATTGAGAACGCTCTGAATATGATTGTGAATACCGCGGATAAAAGTGGGAATGTGAAGAACGAACTGAAGAAAACGATTCACGAAGCTGTAAGTAACTTGAGGAAGCTAACTTATGTTCTCAAAAGTAACTTGCTAGAGAAAACAGAAGAAAACAATCAAATGCGGGATGAGGTTAATCAGCTCTAGGACACCTTGGAGAAGTGGACGGCTACACCCTCGGTGAGACAAGTGGCACCATCTCTTACCAGTAGCCCAGGACTAACCAGCAGTGGAACAGCGGACACCGCACCACCTACCGGAGGTAAGAAGAAACTATTCTCCGAAGCTTTGTGCGGGAAAATTGAAGCACGGCACAAATTAACCGTGAAGCCGAGACACTCACATTCGACAGACGAAATTAAAAGGCTGATAAAATCTAAAATTGACCCTGTAAATATGAAAATTGGAATAAGGACGTTCAAAAGTCTTAAGAACGGTAATGTCCTGATTGAAGCTGATAGCAAGGAGGAGATAGAAACACTAAACTCACAGATCCGAGACATTTGCGGCGACCAGCCCGAAATAAATGTCCAGAAGCGAAGAAATCCTAGACTAATCATATACAACGTACCTGATGCAGTGACACATGAAAATGCGGAGGACATTATGCCTGCTCAGAACCCAGACCTGAAACTGCAAAAAGGGGACATCAAAATCAAGTTCATCTTCAAAACCAAAAGAAACACAACGAACCTAGTAGTAGAAGTGAATGAACAAACCCGCAGACAGAAGGTGCAAAACAAACTGAATTTGGAGTGGATGATATGTAGCATCGATGATTATGTATCTGTCAACAGATGTTTTAAATGTAGCCGAAACAACCACCGGCACACAGAATGCAAGAGTGAAGAGACGTGCCCTCTGTGTGCAGGAAAACACAAACTCAAAGAATGCACAGCATCGAGAGCTGAATACAAATGTACCAACTGCATGACGTACAATAAATACAATCAAAACAGGTGCATCAACGCAGATCACTCATCACTAGATACAAAGTGCCCTAATTTGCATGCAATAATTGCAAAATATAAACAAAACACCGATTACTAGAATAGCGCCAGCAAACAACAGGAGGAAGTTAAACAACAATCAGGAAATAACGATAAGATGCACGCAAATAAACCTACAGCATTCGAGAGTGGCGACAGACAACTTAATGAATCTAATTAAACAAGGCCACACAGACATCGTATTCGTACAATAACCATACTTCAAAACAAAACAGCAGGAATTACAAGGACTCACAGGACCTACATATCCACCGAAGACAGGAGCCGGGCGGCCATTATAATTACAAAAAAAAAATATAGACGCAGTACTTATAAATCAACTATTCAATAGAGACAACTTAGTCTTAGAACTGAAATAAAAGAGCACAAGGATTTTCGTAAGAAGTATGTTTCTTGACATAAATGAAGAAATAGACACAAAGACGGCAAAGTTTGACGAAATAATGCAACTCAGCAAAGGTTCAGGCATCTTCATCGCTATGGACAGCAATGACAGATAAAAGGTATGGCACAACAGTCAAACAAACTCAAGAGGTAAAATGTTGGAAGAAATCCTAACAAGTAGAGATCTACATATTATGAACGAAGAAAGCGAGAGGATCACATTCCAGAGTCGCAGAGGAAGCAGCAACATAGACCTAACGGTTATTAACAATCGACTACTTCAAAATTTTCATGACTGGGAAATCATTGAAGACGAAAGCTGTTCTGACCATAACATTATAAAATGCAACTTAGGACACGAAACTAAACAGGTGACACAACAAAACCACAACGGGCTGAGATACACTATACAATAAAAAAACTACAACAGATTCGACCAAAATTTGATAGAGCTTGTTGCAAAGAAATTTCAAATGGAAAATACAGAAGATGTAGCGAGTCTGGACAGCAACTTAGCAACACATGCTAAGGAAACAGGTGACATAGAAAGTGTCGTCGAAAAACTTCAGGAAGCTATAACCATGTCGTGCAATAATCATTAAAAATTCTAAAGAATGTAAAGAATATGATAAGGCAAAAATTGGTCTCATGGTGGACAGAGGAACTCACCATTAAAGGAAAAAACTGAACGCCCTAAGAAGACTTTACCAGAGAACGAAAAATAACGAAGAGTGAGGATAGCACCGTAAAAACAGATACTACAAGGAAAAAAAAAAGCAACATACCAAGCAACAATAAAAAGAGAAAAAATTAAAATCGTGGAAAGAATACTGCAAGTTGATACCGTGCGCAAACCCATGGAACACAGTATACAAGCTAGCATCAAATAAAACAAAGGGAAGACAAACGATGACAACCTTAGAAAAACCTGACGGCTCACTTACGTCGGATCTCAACGAAACACTGAAGGTGATGATCGACCACCTAACTCCAAATGACGAACAAAGTGACAACAAAGACTACCACAAAAGAATTAGGACCCTAACTACAGAACCCATCCAAACAGCGGACGACAGAGACTACACCCCCGCATAAGTCAAAAACGCCACAGACGACCTAAACCACAAAAAAGCGCCCGGGAGAAGACTGCATTACAGGAGAAATATATCAGAGAGTCTACAAACGATTCCCTTCATTTATCTACACAATATATGAGTGTTTGAGGAAAAGCTCTTTCACGAAGAAGTGGAAAAAAGTTAAAATAATATCCATCACAAACCAGGCAAAGAAAATTCAACGGATGTATCAAAATTCAGACCAATAAATTTAATAAATGTGGGAGGAAAAGTATTAAAAAAATACTTATAAACAGGATATTGCACCATGTTTACAGTAACAACCTTTTGAATTACAACCAATTCGGCTTCACCCCAAAGAAGAGCGCCATAGACGCTGCATTAGCAGTAAAGGAATATCTAGAAGAAGGAATTAGTCATGGACACATTGCAATACTAGTAACCCTCGACGTTAAAGGCGCATTCGATGCTGCTTGGTGGCCAAGTAAGAAAGACACTAAAATAATTTTACTGCCCGAAAAACTTTTATAACCTAGCTAATGGTTACTTTAGTGAAAGGACAGCAATCTTCACCACCAATAATATGTAAATGGAGAGAGAAGTGATTAAAGGCTGCCCACAAGATTCCTGCTGTGGGCCTGGATTCTGGAACATTCAATACAACTCACTGCTCAATTTGAATTTGGAAAAAGAACCAAAGCATTAGCCTAGGCTGACGACTTACTTATAGCAGTAAAGGCGGAAACGGTAAGAGAAGCAGAAAACTACGTAAACATGGAGATAAGTACAATAACGAAATGGGCAAAAGACAACAAAATTACTTTTAATGAACAAAAATCTAAAGCCATGGTGGTTACAAGGAAGAAGAGAAGAGAAAACAAAGAAGTGTTAATACACCTGAACAACAAACCTCTGGAACAGGTTAACAATATCAACTACTTGGGAATCATCTTGGACAGCAAACTGAACTTTGCTGATTTAGCTAATGCGTGTATTAGCTAAATCAGCAAAACTGAGCTGGGGATTGAATCACGAAGCACTCAACACCATATACAAAGGAGCCATCTTGCCTCTCATGCTGTACGGCGCGCCGATGTGGAGAGGTGCAATGGGAAAGAAGTGCAACAAAATTCTATGTAGCAGATTTCAACGGCTCATGAATATTAAAATAGCAAAAGCTTACCGAACAACTTCTAATGAAGCGCTCTGCATTCTGGCCGGTACAACACCAATAGAAATAAAGGTCGAAGAAGCTGCCAATCTATACCGAATCACAAGGAACAGACAGAAACATCAATTGGATCGTGAGGTAGAGCCGTAGTATTGGACACACCCGGCAGACTCAGTTAAAATTAACGAGAAAAAGGAAGGAAACGAACACACAATTCAAATATTCACAGATGGAAGCAAGAACGAACGCGGTGTAGGATCGGGAACCGCCATATACACAAAGAACAAATTAACACACCAAATTAAAGACAAGCTCCACGACAGATGCTCAAATAATCAAGCAGAACAAATTACAATAGTAAAAGCACTATAGGCAATAGAGACAATAAAAATAAACAAAACATTCCAAGAACAATATTAATACACACAGACAGCAGGATAACCCTAGACTCCCTCAAAAACAAGAAAAATCGTAACCATCTCATAGAAGAAATAAGAAAGAAGACCATCACACTGGAGAAAGAAAACTGGAACATAGAATACACATGGATAAAGGCACACGCAGGACACTATGGAAACGAGCTTGCAAACAAACTCTCTAAGGATGCAACTAGAAACAGTGACATATGCTACAATAAATTTCCAATAAGTGTAATAGAGCACCAAGAAAGAGAGAAAAGCACGGAAAAGTGGCAACAACTGTGGGACCACACTACTAAAGGACTTGCAACCAAAGAGTTTTTCCCGAACATTAAGGACAAGCTGAAAACGAAAATCAACCTAACACCCAACTTCACGGCAACGACAACAGCACACGGAAAGACAAGATCATACCTACATCGCTTCAAGATTATAGAATCCCCGGAATGCCCCTGCGCTAACGGAAACCAATCAGTGGATCATCTACTGTACCAATGCAGCAAATTACACAGTGAAAGAGAAACACTAATAGAACATATCTCAAAAGAAGACAACTGGCTGGTAAAAAAACAACGTGATAGTGACGAAATATCTAAAACAGTTTACCAATTTTACAAACTCCATTGACTACGAAAAAATGTAAACGAACAATCAGTGCATAAACAGTAATCAAATCCGCAAAAATGTAAATATTTTATATATATCATAAAGCTTGTAGTATTAAAGGATGTAAAGGAGCATGCTGTAAATAAATTAAAATAAGATATCCTTATAGAATTATTACCTTAGGTTTTTAACAACTATTCCATTTAACCATGTGACCTGAAGTAACCCTGATTTATGTTCCTCAAGTAGGGAAAGAGGGAGACACTTTTGTGGTCAGAATTGTGGCTTATTTTTGTGTAGTCTTCAATATTTAGGTTCTAGGTGGAAAGACACACAATTTAGAACTGGGCTATGTTAGCGATTTCGCGAATTGAATTGCCTATCATTTGCTTTGTGAATGTAATTTTGGTTTGCTCCTGTCGCTTCTGAACATTTGGAAGTTTCCGTCATACTTGCGGAGAGTGTTATCGATCGTTACAATTTGGTATTTGCTTGCAGTTTACAGAGATACATCAACGGGTACTTACCTGTATATGATCTTCTGTGCAAGATCAGGTTGTTACTCGCCAGTGTGTTACAGCAGATGTTCAAGTCGGAGTTTGTCTGTGTCGTGTTACTGTGGCTGTTTCCTTCTCCTGGTACATCGATTTTACCCTGCCAATTATCAGCCCGCCATTGCTCCATATTCATCTATCCGCCGAAGGTGTTGCAGAATATTTACGCCGAAATGCAACAGCATCGAATTCTCTCACATTGCACATCTACAAGCATATGATAATTTCTTCTTTCTGCGAAGCTTCGTTAGTTAGTTGTGTTTTGTACATGTGAATGCCAAAGTGGTTTGATTCGCAATATCGTCACTATTCTGAAGGTAACAAGATCCGAGCCAGCAACTTGTGTCGCATAAATATAGCACAAAATCGGTCTCCTGAAACAACATGAAATACGTAATTAATTGCAATGGAGAACTTAAAAATGTTATTTTTCAGTTTTGTTAGTGAAGGTTTCTCCTTATTTTGGGTTTTAGTGTGACTGAAACCTGGAATTTTACCCACAAAGGACAGCGTGGAAAATTTAACGATATCCAGTTCCGTGCAATAAACTAGTTCAAAACATTTATTGAAAAAATCACAACAAAAAGAGTCATTTAAAAGACAGTAATTTAAAAAATATAACAATCCTTCTACGAGTTTCGGTTTACAGCGACCATCTTCTGCGATGTGATTACGAGCAATTGAAAGAATAATTATGGCAAACTGCATTACGGACGTGCAGATATAAGTATAAGATACACATGTTAAATTATTTATAAACATATGTAGTTTATTGAACAATGTGATTTAGTCTTATATTGGCACGTGTCTAATATAATTAGACATGAATATAATTTCCTTTGCTAACAATTTCCCTCAAGAAGGACATTTCAGGCCGAACGGTGTAGAAGACGTGTCAATATATTTAAAAATTGTTGTTTAAATTAATATACTCGTATATTCTTTTGCAGTTTTTGGAATAAATGTTCTGAACTATGGTGGAAGATGTTTGTTCGTCACAAGTTAATCATGGATGAGACCTGAGTTCATCATGCATGAGACTCAAGTTCATCATGGATGAGGTCCAAGTTAAACACGGATGACACTCAAGTTCATCATGGATAAGACTCAAGTTCATCATGAATGAGACCCAGGTTAATCACGGATGAGGCCCAAATTCATCAAATATGAGAACCGAGTTCAACACGGATGCCACTCAAGTTCATCATGGATGACACCCAAGTTAATCACGAATGAGGCTCAATTTCATCATGGATGAGACCCAACTTCATCACGGATGAAACCAGAGTTCATCACGGATAGGACTCAAATTCATCATGGATGAGAACCAAGTTAATCACGGATGAGACTCAACTTTATCACGGTTAGAACCCAGGTTTGTCACGTTCCTCGTGGATGGAACTCAAGTTCATCACGGATGAGACCCAAGTACATCATGAGTGAGACACAAGTTCACCACGGATGAGACTCAAGTTCATAATGGATGAGACCCAAGTTCATCACGGATGAGAATAAATTTTATCACGGATGAGACCCCAGTTCATGACGGATGAGATCCAAGTTAATCACGGATGAGGCCCAAATTCATCACGTATGAACACCGTCACTCAAGAATTGAAGCTCTGAACCTACGTTGCACAATAATATGAAGATTTACACAACGCTGTTTCTACGGATTTTTTTTAGATATCCTCTGTATTTATGGAGCCCGAAGACTCACCACTGTTTTCACTCGTATAAGATATGGGCTACTGTACTATTTTCAAATCTAGGCTTAGATCTCACCATTGGCCTCTTGTTGTCACATGTTTCAATTCAATTTGGAATGCATTTGTCCTCTCCACTTGATTATATATATATATATATATATATATATATATATATATATATACACACACACACACACACACACACAATGCTTGTTACCTAATATTATGAAGAGTGAATTCATCTGCTACGTTATACAACAAAACTCTTCTAAATCTACAATTTTCTCTCGCGCTGCCGGTGATAATGCTGTGATCGAAAAGGCCTTGGTTTTCGCTTTCATTTTCTTCGTCAGTACTTGCAGGGGGAATTCGTTTCCTTCCACATCCTCTCCCGTTCATTACTTACTAATCACCCTAACGTTCGTAGCATGTTAAAAAACACAAACATATGAATGAATTTCTCGTTCTTAATTTCGCGATAAAATGATGCTTAACCCTTCAGACCACAGTGGTTATTCTCTCTTTCTGCACACACACACACACCATTTGTTTTACAGAAACCAATCTATGCACATTGCCACACATTGCATTATTTATGTGTTTAAAAAATGGCCAGTATGGGTACGGGATGGTATAGTCGACAATGCGAACGCGCTACAGGCTGGTATTTTATCTTCTCAGCACCCTTTAAATTGGGCATGGTTACCAAACAGCCTCCTGTACAAAGTATACAGAGTTTCTTAAAGTGTGGTATATCGGTGGGGGCGTGGCGATATCCGCCCCCTCCGCATCTAGAGCCAGCGTTAAAGAAAGAGTTCAGCTATAAATCTATTCCCACTCTGTGCCTTAATTAGCATTTTACGGGATTAAAAATTACAATTGTTAATTAAACTTTTAAACTGTATATTTGCAATTGAAAAGCAGGCTGAGATCCGCGCTCTTTCGACATTCTACGCAGCGTAGAGTGGCAGTTCCGTGCCGACGTTTCGGCTCAAACTATCTGTCCCGTCCTCAAGGATCAAGCTTCTTGTACCTTTTGACCCTTGAAGATCGGACCGATAATTTGTCCCGAAACGTCGTAGACGTAGTTTGACTATTCCTATACATCTCATCTACTGATGAGGAAGATAAAATAACATTTATCTAACATAAGAAATGTAGACTTCACTTCCAATCAAGAAATTTGTGAAAACAAGATAAATACTAATAATAATAATTACACCAACAGCAATAGTAGCTATTATAATCTTAACAACCCTAATCTCAAAGAAAATCAACGAAGACAGAGAAAAAGGATCTCCATTTGAATTTGGATTCGATACAAAAAAATCCGCACCACTACCATTCTCATCACGATTCTTCCAATTTGCAGTAAGCTTCCTAATCTTTGATGCAGAAATTGCACTATTATTTCCAATACCAATCACTATGTTAATATCAAACATTAAATCATGAATACTAATTAGAATTTTATTCCTCCTAATTCTACTTATCGGTCTATATCATGAATGAAACCAAGGACCTCTTGAATGAAGAAATTAAACCCAACTACCACTCTACTCTGCGTAGAAAACTAAAAGAGCGCAGATCTCATTGCCAACGCGGTGGAACCTTGAAATTGTTCATAGAAGCATGCTGCTTTCTTTGAGATTGGAAATAAATTTTCTATGTTACGTAGCTGAAGCTTATACTTCAAAAAGTTAATTTTTCAACTAAAGCTGTTTTCCACCTTCAGTACGTTGACCAATCTGTGCACATCGCTACAGATGCTAATATGGCGACTCGGCTATCGCTGTCGGTGACGTAATGAAATAATAACCATGCGTTGTGTCCGTTGCACTATTTATCGATGTCGAATAATGAATTTAGGCATGACCGTTTGTTGTTGTAACTGAGAGGGTGCAACAATTTGTTATTACAATGGCATCAAACGCTTCATAACCTCAAAGTGATCAGGAGATTCCATTGTAACTTCCCTCAATGGTTACTTGGGCAGCAACATTTGCATTAAATGTGTAGGATAATCGAGGGCAGTAGCGACAAATATGTATGTCACCTTCGCTATTTGTAGCAGTTGTGTGAATCACAGACGGGTACATGCTTAATGGGGAGAGTCATTTTTGGATGTCAAAAAGTGCCCAAATATTTCTGATTAACTTTATTTTTAATATTACACTTATGTAAAACAAATTTAGTTATGGATTTATTAGCTAAACACAATATTTTACACTGTATTGTACATAACGAATAAAAAATTTGAAAATGTTTAATAAATGTCTTATGTAAAAAAATTTCAAAATGTTTAGAAAACGTCTCATGTAAAAAAATATTTTATTGTGTTATTTAACGAAGCTCTTAAATTCTAAGTTAATGTATTCCCGGTGATAAATGACTGCAATGTGAGTGTGAAGAATTTTTCTAATTATACTCTCATAGTTCAACAAAATACCAGAGAGAAAGTTTGTGTCATTGCCACTTTATTTACTATAAATATCACATGGAATTTTCCGGAACAGGACTGGTTCCTCTGCTGTGAGTGGTCGGCGACAAATCATGTGGGTCATGACGCGGTCCAAATAATTGTAACAAAAATTCTTACAATAAAACCAACTAGATGCACTAATTTCTCAAATTTATTTTTGGAATAAACTTCTGCATGTTTCGCACAGTTCCTCTGTCCATCATCAGGAGTTTTTCACTGTACACATAGCAATGGTATGTGTCATACAGGTCTGTTGACACATACCATTGCTATGTGTACAGTGAAAAACTCCTGATGATGGACAGAGGAACTGTGCGAAACATGCAGAAGTTTATTCCAAAAATAAATTTGAGAAATTAGTGCATCTAGTTGACCGCCTCTGTGGTCTAGTGGTCAGAGTTTCTGGCTACAGATACAGAGGTCCCGGGTTCGATCCCCGGTGCTACAAGATTTTCTGAGTAGTAGTGGGTCTGGAACGGGGTCCACTCAGCCTCGTGAGCCTCGTGAGATCAAATGAGGAACTACTTGAATGAAAAAAGTAGCGGCTCCAGGTCTAGAAAACAAGAGATTAACGGCTGTGGGGACCCGTTGCGCTGACCACGTGACACCCCTCTATCCGCAAAAGTTGGCACTAACTTCGCCGA
>Ga0123354_10007099_pt1 | contig 16766 bp, 9 predicted proteins | sample TergutLab28metaG_2_FD_97872 | JGI IMG/M metagenome (GOLD analysis project Ga0123354, IMG submission 97872) | Labiotermes labralis P4 segment gut microbial communities from Petit-Saut dam, French Guiana - Lab288 P4 | ecosystem: Host-associated > Arthropoda: Insects > Digestive system > Gut ...
AGAATGCACATCCGTAGCAGGGCACTCTTCGCAACATAACATTACACAACACGGCATGCTGCCACAATACCCAACTGGTACAGCGAAATTAATGTGACTTTTTATAGTGTGACTTTAGCAAGGGCGATATGGCTCCCTGATGATGGACCTAGGACCGAAACATCTCGGAGCGTTTTAATGTTTTAATGTGTAAATTTTATAAATTTTATATATGTGCAGTAGTTGGTATAATAATTGAGTAAGCAGAACCGTACGTCACTCAGTGACACAATCACAGAAATCACACTGAATTAAGCACATCACTGCGCCGGTTTCCAGAATTATTTCTTCTTGTCCAGAGAACTGTCCACACAACCAATATTCAGTGATTCGGCCTACTTATCCCTAACACCACGCGTATTTTCGCAAGCATTAAGGCGCTTCAGTGAGACTTAATGCGTGTAATGGCTGACCAGGCGAAATTGATGCACACGACCCAGCAATGGGCTTCTTGCGGTCCCGCAGCTTTACTGCAGTGCAGCTATCCATAGATGTATAAAACTACCCTGAACTTTATCGTGTGGATTAAAAGTTTGAATTTCGGCAACGCATACTTGAACAGTCTGACCAGCAGATAAATCTCTACGTAGGATTAATGAAAGGTGCGTTCAGAGTGCCAACAGAAGTTCAAGGTGCAAAAGGAATACCAGTCTAAGGCAACCTTAACTGGAAGCATCTCATGTCCAGGTTATGTGGGGTTAGCGAAACTTGGCGCTAGACGCGCAAATGCGGCTTCACGGGGAAATGATTTCACATTAAACTGTTAGTTGCAGAGTTTCGGCTTCTGGCTGGAAGTAAACTGAAAGGAATTTGTTGAAACAACGAGAACCGACATTCCATGAGAGTCTCAAGAAAACGGGACATAAACTTATGCACCACAATGTTCAGTTAATAACTGAATACCCCCATGAAGCAGAGTTCTTAAGTTAAACGTCCTTCAGCCAAGAAATAACCGTCATTTGCGGACCCTAAAAGTTCATTTCCGTAATCACACGAGCCTGCCACCGTCTTCCATAACGTCTGTAACGTCTTACATCCAGGTTTCCCAAGACGTCTACTACCTCTTGGTTAGCAACCGGCAGCACACCCGTAAAATATCGCAGCTTTGTCCATACATGTGAAGTGACAGACGATGTTAAAGAGAAGGTGCTTCTTGTGTTTAGTCACTTACGAAGTGAGCCAGCAACACACCATGCAAACTCTGCGACAAGTGCAAGGTCCCGCATGTTAGTGGCAAGCTACTAAATGCGACGGCTTTTCTCCTTAAAAAAAAGCCTCTGACAGTCACGAACTGTGAGACTCAGTGTGGTGGCCAGCCAAAGCCACTTTACGCATTTCAATACAGATTATCAATACCACATTTCATTGAAATCAGTTTCAAGCTGTTTCGAGTATGAAGCCTATCGGACGACTGGGTCCTGGTAAGAATGAAGCCGAAGAAAGAACGAAGCAGCTACAAACAGCAGTGACGTGACAGGATTGAGGTCTGCCGGGTTGTTACGCTTGACTGCGGACGATTCGAGGGAACGTAAATTCTAAACCTTGATCACCCTGACCCTTGAAGACAAAAGCGGAACGTCTCTTCGAAACGTCGGGGATAAATAACCCTGGTACTCTGCTTAACAACAAAGAAGCCCTGAATTCTCAGCACCAACGCTGTGAAAACCTCAAATATCGCAGATGTGGCAAACCTGTAAAGATCTAATCGACCAACGGGAATAAGCCAAAACTCATTAATTTGTTGTACGATTAGTGTAAACAGTGCATCGATGTAATGGCCGCTACCTGCAGACCGGGACTGCAGATGAACAGTAATGACAGTGCAGCAGGTGCAGCCTTCGAGAGGTATGTTCCTGGGCAACAAGAGTCAGTGGGGACAACTCCTAGGGGAAAGATGTGGTCAGCTTAGTGAGGTTCACATTCACCGTCACGCTGAGGGCGGGAATTAGCGCCGTATCGTCTGGGGCGGTAATTAATTGCAAACCTTCCCATCTCCTGCTATACATCCCTGGAGACGCTACAGGCCACTACGCATACTGCAGCATTCTATAATAGCTGTATTGTTGTGGCTTGGCATTGTATAGCGTATTAAAATAAATGTCGCTAAGAACTGTCCACAGGCATATTTAGAAAGCACTGAAGGGTGTGCCGTGCTAACAATACTAGCGAATTAGACTCATTTAGAGTGCAGGAAGTTGCCAAATGTATATATGTTTATAACAGTAGAGTAACTAGGAATTCTGAATCAAACTCAGTAACCCTTTAATACCTAACTTCATAATACGAGATCTGAAAGTTATACAGTCGGAGTCATGTTGTCCTGCAACAGCTGGTAACTTCGGTATGCTAATGGGCGTTTTTGTCCCGTAACATTGCATTTCTGTAGTTTCCTGTCAAATATCCGTTGGCATCTGGTTTCTGTTATGGTTGCAGTTAAGTGTCTTAAAGGAGCGTATGGAGGGGAAGGAAATGCACATAAAAGGGTGGATGGAGAACCTACACGAAAGACAACATTTTGAACACACGATTACATGGAAGTATAACACTAAACACTTCTTAAAGAGTTAAGACGTGCGGGTGTAGGATGGACTCCAGTGACTCAAGACAGGGTCAACTGGAGCGCTGTGTCAAGCATGGGAATTAACATTCAGATTCCAATGAACGGGTACATCTATTTAGCAACCTGAGGTACTACTAGCTTCTCAAGGGCAATACTACTGCATGAAGTTCCATTTATATAAATCCACAACTTTACAAACATCTTACGAAGAATCAATCAAGAGAAAACCAAGCACATAAAAATGCCCTCTACACAGGCCAGAAGATTTCTCCAAAACCTGATCAATATGTGACTTTCAAATTTGTGGGCGTAGCAACTGCACGTACTTGCGATCAGTTGTAAACAATGCAAACAAAACGTGAACAAACATTCAACCCAAAAGCACGTGTGCATTCCTAGCACATATTACACTCTTCAGGTCCAAACTCAGGGACCGAAATACCAAACTAAAACAATATAAAAACTTCCAATACGACTCATACTGACCTGTGGGTGAGGGCTTGGACAATGAAAACGAACAAAGGACCGTGCTCAGAATATTTGAAAGGAAGACTGTAAGGAAAATACACGGACCGGCAAAAGAACGCTGGAGAATAAAAGGATAAGCGATAAAGGACACATTATAAAAGGAAAATATTGTAACATTTATAAAGTCACTCCGATTAGGAAGGTATGATGATGCTGAAAGAATGCAAAGCCAAAAATTCTAAAACAAAGTGTAACAGATGCAAAGGAAGGAACAAGAAAAAAGGGTAAGACCACGTAGAAGATGGGGAAAGCATGTTGTAAGGATTTAAATATATTGGGAATAAAAAATAGACAGGCAATAGACAGTGATCGTCAGGAATGGAGGAGGAGGAGGAAGAAGAAGACAGAAAACATAAGTTCTAAACAAACAGTGCACAACAGCTGTTCTAACTAACTGTTTAACTAAGGATGTTACCTGGCTGTTTCAGAAATTCCTAACTACTAGTGTGACACCCACAGGCACGACCTTCCGAACAGCGGTACTGTACGTGGCGGCCCCTATCTAACGACATACACAGAAGCTACACTATGTCGCTAAGAGATGTAGAAAGAATAATAATGTGAACAGACCTTTATAGCCTAATCTACAACTCTTCAGTATCCCGTTTAAAGTGACCATAACGTAACATAACATAAAATAACAGTAAATGCTTCCACAAGAACATGACTAGAATGAAACGCCTGCAACAAGCATTATACGGTTACGTGACTATCACACGCGTGAATGCTTGGAACATAGCAACAGCAGAACATGTTCTTGAAGAGGCTGTCTGCTTACTGCAGAGGATACTTGATAGATCCACAATTCTATGTAACATCGTCAGGTGGATGAGGTAACCCATGCGAAACACAACTTCGACGTAGCTTACTGTACATTTTATGACTTCAGTACGTTTCCAAGTACCCACCTAGAAGTAAACATATTGTTATTTTAATACTGTGTGTTCTCTTTCCATCACACAGACTCTTGCTATGTTATCAATGGCGAAAGGCCTGCTTGGAGGTCGGCTACTGGGAAAATTCTATTAAAATAGCTTACTGTACAGTACTAGCGGACATGAATTAAGATTTACACATGGAGCGTATTAAACAGGTTAAGTTGCACCAAACGTCTGCGATTGCAGGAAGTTTTCCGTCCCTGCACGGTGCAGCTACCGACCGCAGACCTGTCCTCTTCATCAACAACGTCTTTACAGAACGCCAAACAGTGGGAGGATAAAAATCAATACGATTCTCGCCGCTGCCTTTCGCAAATTTTCGTGAACATTTAACGAGCCCACATAGAATATTTCTGTACCACCGATACCTTCCATCCCATGTCTGGCAGATGCTGACACGAAACTGGCCCACCGTTTAATGTCTGCTTTGTATTTACAAGCCGTAACACCAAATGACGCAACAGCGGTATTTAGTCACGGTGTGACGACACACAACCCCCCCCCCCCCGAATTTTAGGGCACGCAATACCCAATGTTTGTACCTTGCAGTGCACTAATTTTCCTGTGTCAGGCACGAGCGTACAGTGCCGCATTGTTGTTTACAGTGTGCTGGGACACAGCGCAATGTACCGTAATAGAAAGACATTTCATTTTGCAACCAACAAATTCCTCCATGTATCGTTTCCTACTAATACTTTGCGCAGGACGTTATTAATTCCCCCCCCCCTCTCCCCTGCAGCCTCTAACGATGTAACCGATGAAGAAGGAAATACGTATCGAGTCGGTCGTCGGATGCCCTCGGGAGGGAGAAGAAGATGCCGTGTTACAGACCCAGATCCTGGGAACAACGCAGATGATTCAGTACGTCCTTACGCATAATTTTAATTATGAACGTTCGGTCTGGGTTATAATGCCTGGCACCTAAGCTAGTAGAGGTGGATCATTATTGACCTTCAATAGGCCTACCCACAGCTACGTAAAGGCCGAGATGTGAACTTATGCTTTGGGGTATTGAGGTGATCAGGAGTGACGTCAGGAACAAGACATCACCTGGAGATACGAAGTCAGTAACCGTCAAGCAAAGCGCAAAACGTCTGTCACAACTGACACAAGAATCAGTCTTCAACTATGCCGCATAACATATGTCGGGTATCTGGTATCGTCACACCTGTAGGTGTAATGATACCTGATGCAGTATAATACAATTTTGACCTCCTGATGATGAGCACGACAGTGCTCGAAACATGTAGAGGCATATAATAAACTTGTTATAAAACAAGAATTTGTGCATTAAATTGGCTAATTACTAAGAATACTACGATATGTCGGGTCTCGGCACAGGATTCACGATGGGAAGGGGTGGGGTGGGGTGGGGAGGCTGATTTTTTGAAGGCGAGACGTGCGACTGTAGTTCTGAGGTGTGTCATCCCCGTTGTGTGTAGAAAAGACTAATGGTGAGATAAATATCAGTCACGAAACCACAACTATGGTATTATGGATTTAAGACGGCATTTAATAGCAAAAAAATAACTACATGTTTCGGCCAATAGCGGCCATCTTCAGGTTATTACAATTTTGCTCAAAGCATATATATGATACTCTTTGAGCAAAATTGTAATAACATGAAGATGGCCGCTACTTGCCGAAACATGTGGTTATTTTTGCTATTAAATACCATCATAAATCCATACTATCATAGTTTCGGTTTCGTGACTGATATTTACCTCGCCATTAGCGACTGTAGTTTATGAAAATCGGACTAGAAATAGAGACAGAAAAAAGGTGACTGTACATACGTGAATTCCTTTTGTTGTACAAGTCACTAAAGCAGCTTAACGCCAGTAAGCGGTGTAGTTCCTGTGTGCCGGCCGGAAAATGCAACGTACAAAAGCAGTCGCTACGGCAGTACTGTAATAATACTACGTTGTCATTATGGAATGGCAGGAAACCGAATGTACAGTACTGCTCTTGTCACAGCTGAGATATAATTACAAGGAAATATGAAATCCTCTTGTAATGAAATTCGTCTAACTCCCTCATTACCATTTTTTTTTTAAATTAAAACATCTTTCAGCTCCTACATGCGGTACAGATTAACCCACCCCTCTCTAATTTACATGAACCGAGACTGTTTTAAAATTAAGTTACACACACAAATACGCTGCCACAGAAAGACATGACAATTTTGCAAACAGAAAGTACGACTGAAATTCCTCTAGCTTATTTATTTTGCCACTGGGCTGCCTACGTTGTCAGGGTAGTACAAAACGCTCAGGCCAATATTTCGTTAAATCTGCACATTATATTATGCAATACACAACATACATAAAACAAGATGCAATAATTACAATTAGCTGATAACCAAATATCACCTAATTGTAATTACTGCATCTTATTTTATGTATGTTGTGTATTGACGGTGCATAATATATAATATACAGATGTGATAATACACAACGGGATGGCCTCTCTCTCTCTCACACAAAAAAAAACAACATTTTGTTAGTACATCATCAACATATACAATACAGGAACGTACTCCCCAAAATACCCTCCTGTTCATCATCTTTCTGCAATCTCTGGACATAAGCCATCTTTGATTTTAACACAGCGAAACCTCGAAAATTACAGTTTGTGTCACAGTACGGCAAATGGTAACTGCAGCACTGGAGGAGGGATGGAAAGTCTATAGACACAAATAACGATGCTATTTACGTATCTGGGGCAAAACGTCACAGAATGATCACACAGCACTTAGTGCAGGCTTATTTTTCAACCCGCTGTCAATCTATTTGCCCACATCGGTATGTCTCTGTACTTCATCAAAATAAAATGTTTTTTATTTGACTTTCCAGGAATTCACATGAGAACAATAATGTTGGCTACTGAGATTAAAAAATAATAAACAAAACGTTAAAAATGTTGTAAGAAATAATATGTAAGAATATTCATAATGAATATATCAGAAACATGCAAAAATACATACGTGAATGAAAAGTCACACATTAAGTCTGTTTAAGAAATGACATTTGGTATAATTACCGAAAATCGCGTGCGGACTAAAGAATTGGTGCAGCAGAAATTACCATAGTGCGATCCGAAATGAAACCAGTCTTGGATTATTGCAGGGCGGTGCTTCAGACTGCACAGTCTATATACAGAGACCAAAGTGATGGAAAGATGAAAGCTAATCAATAGGTAAGGATATGGAAGGAAGCTGATGTGACCCTTCAGAAGATGCAGTCCAGCTATTTGTTCGGGAGAAAGTGACGGAAACAATGAACATCCCAGACAGATTAGTTAGAATTCCGGTTAGGTTAGGTTTCGATGTGTGCAAAAACAGAATACGAGACTGTAACCCCAACGTGAAAGGTAAAGAAGGAAGCAACGGTACGGCGACTTCTGTACATTGAACCGGAACGGCAGAAGGCGGAAGGCTTACAGAAGATAAAAAGGCACGTGGGATGGACGTTTTATGCCCGTTTCAAGTTTGAAAAGATAATCAAACAGCTGCCCCAGTTCCTGTCCGTTTGGTTGACAGTACAAAGAAACAAATAAAAAAGCAAACACTATCGTCCGAGTCCTTCCCAAGCAGACGATAATCACTCAACCGGTGACCAAATCTGCACACTCGCCAGCTACTTTTAAAACAGCCCTCCAATAAATCCTGTCACACCCACGCAACCAATGTTTTCCAGCATTTCACCTTCCGAGCCTTGCTTCGTTACTGCAGGAATTTTTCGTCTTATCTACGTTGCTTTCAAAGGACGTTATTCTCGAAGTAGACTATCGCTGTCGGCGTATCAGGTCACAAATCTATGCTTTTATTAAATTATCAATCACATGCAACAAAGTACTTGTAAACGTTTTCGTGGCAAATAGTTTCGGCTCATATCATATCATATCATATCATATCCAGCAGTCGTCAGGCCGGTACACACACTTACTTACTTACTGCATGGAGCAGGGTCCTTGAGAAGCTAACCGGTTCTCAGCTAGTCAAGAAATTCCCCGCATTTCACGGAACCAGAAGGGTCACTACCATTTTAATATTATGCTCCTATTTACGCCTTGGTACACCATAGGCCCCTACTGCTAGGAAGACTACAATGGAAATGGACAGGCCCAAATGGCCAACCCCACCCTTGGACTTACCCCGTGACAGGCCGTTTAAGGCTCAGTCACAAATGGTGCAAGAGGAAGCTTACATTATTCAGTGTTGTGTTTCACGATGATGTCAATTACTGACAATATATATTCTACAACACCGAAGGTCGGTACATGAATATGAGTATGGAATATGACGACGAAAGGGGAAAACGGAAGTAAGCGAAGGGGGGAAAAAAACGGACCACTGCCGCTTCGTACACCATAAACACCACATGGCCTGGTACAGGATCGAACACCAGCATCCGTAGTCAGAAACTGGTAAATAACCACCTGAGTTCTAGCATGGCACTCCATTAAGCGTATCCTGCAGTGCTTATCATCATTATCATTGCCACGAAGCTGCGCCATTATTGGAGACGACTACAGACTTCGCTGTTTGATACGTCTGCTGTCCATCCTGCCTTAATGGGTTATTATCTGAATCGAATCAGTAACACGTCTGCAGTTCGAGGTTAGGTCGCCCGCCTCACAACGAAAGCGCCGGCACTTTACGTAACTGTGTAGGGGCTTGCTGCAAGGGACCGTGGTTGCCAATCTTAGACGGTATGTCATCTCCAATAACTGACAATGCACACAGAAAAAAAAATATATATATATATCCAGTGAGCAGAGTCCTTCTTGAGAAGCTAACAGGTCCTCCGCTAGTCAAGAAATTCCCGCATTTTATGAACTCCGAAGATTCATTACCGCATTCATAAGTACCTGTCACCTGCCCCTGTCCTGAGCCAGATCAATCCAGTCCATGCCTCCATCCCACATTTTGAAGATCCATGTTAACATTATGCTCCCATCTACGCCAGTGTCATCCAAGTTGTCTCTTTCCCTCATGTTACATCTTACTGGTCTTGCTAGAGAATTTCTATTTCTGCTCCGTCAAATTTCCTCCCCCTATCTCCTCGCCAACTCACAGTACAGCACGACGGTTTCAGTCTCCCTGTTTTCTCATTCTCTTCAGAAAAACCAGGATTCTCCGGAACGTGACGTCATTGGTAGTTCGGTGGGGAGGTACGCTTCGGAGGAACCTGCTGCTTCCATATTCAGAGAAGAAACGTGTTGTGACGTACATAGTACAAAACGAGAGAACACGAGTGGCCCCCAAACTAAATCACTGACACCCACTGCAAGACTGTAAAAATGACATAAAAACAAGGACGCTGGGTTCGTTCAAGCGACGACACAAATGAACTTGATGGAATCAGACCGGGAACATTCTTCTACCGTCAAGATGGAGGCAGCAGGTTCCTGCAATACACAGAGGACGGTGAGACCTCGGACCCATTCCGTCACTGTCACCTGCACACCACTGCAGTGGTGCGCTGCTTCTTTCACAGGAAAACAAAATGTTTCAAAATGAACGGAATAAATCACAACTACTCTAACAATAAAGTTAAACACACGATTAACACTTTGAAGACAAAGCGTTAACCCTTTAATTCGAAGAACCAGGTCGTACCGAAAAGTAAACACTTTTCATTTTGCTTAAAAAAACCAATCAGTTATGTTACGTAGGGCAAACGTCGCTGCTTGTTCTGGACGACAAAACAAATACGGTGTGGGCAGAATGTACAGTTTTTGAATGTTAAACCTGCTGGTGCATCAAGAACCAGCAGGCTTTAAAAAGTTAGATTCTGACATGTTACAGCTCAGTTCACGGCCTCTTCTTGCATCTCATTCAGAAAAACTGACACCGGAATGCCAAAGCACAACTATAGTTTTGCCTGCTGTTTTGTATGGATGAGGAACTGGGAATAACGAAGCTTTCAAACGGGGTGGTAAGTAACAGAGGCTGCAGAAACCCGTACAGTGAGAAGGTTCATACGCAACATTTGAGATTCCGTTAATCTCCGATATTAGGCCGTGCCAACTGTAAATAGCTACCGACGTTTCGGAGCTCTCTGCCTCGATATTCATGGCCAGTGCAATATTATTGGACAACAGAGCTCCTGAAAATGAAGCCAGCACCCTCCTCAAGAAAGTCGGTAACCAATAGACACAGTGCCACATCCCAGAAGAACATAACCCTCAAAACCTTCGTATTCTGCACAGTTTCCCAAATACTAATAAGGTCAGGGACGATGAGGATGGCAGGACAGGTAGAAAGCATGAGGAGCATGGAAAAATACCTAGAGGATTTTACTCGGAAAACATGAAAAGAAAAAACAAGTAGAAAATCAGAGACGTAGCTGGGAAGGCAGCATTGCAACTGATGCTAAAGAGGGTAGAAAGGATTCAGGTGGCTCAGGATAGGTTCCAGTGGACGGTTTTTATGTGAACGCAGTAGTTTGTAATAAAGGGCATTGCTCCGTGGTATTGTTTGAACATGCTCGCCATTTACAAATCCGTCTAGTCGGTAGTAAACATCGCCTCCAAACATCGATTTCTGCTGACTTAACTGCAGCTCTTTCAATCCGAATCTATAGCCAGCACTATAACATGCAGTGCCATGTAACACTGTGATACCGCTGAAGTACGATAAACCTAATTAGAATCCATGCCTGGTGGTAATACTACAGAAAAGAGAAATTTGCGCTGTATTCAGATTACTAATTCCCGAAGCTTTACAGGAAATTATACAGAACCAACCCGAATACAAATGCGATATAAATCATTACCTATTGGGCAATGTAAACATCATCGAATGCGTTGCTGGAAGCCGAAGTGTAGACCTAATGAAGGTACGAACTGCAGCTGGAAACATGCATGCACGCAGGCCTAAACTACAGAATTTACTTTCTGATCTGAGCTAAAGGCATGCACTTCCATTAACCAGGTATACTAAGGCTGAAACCCATATTCGGAAATTTTGACGTTTCGCTGACCATGCATCTCAGTATATTTATCTCAGTATTTAACCAACTTGATACACAAAATTGTTGTTTTACAATAAGTTTATTTCATGCCTCTACACGTTTCGAGCACATGTGCTCGAAACGTGTAGATGCATGATATAAAAACTTATTTAAAACAAATGTTGTGCATCAAGTTGGTTAAATACTGGGATAAACCATATTCGGAAATTTAAAAATAAGGGATTCCAGCTAACATGACACAAAGCAAATATAAATTTGTATCGGTATGGATCGACTGTATCGATATATTTATAGGCTATATATAGTAAAATATCGTGAATGCATACAATTACTGTTACTAATTCTGTACTGAAGCACGACGCGCCCGTCAGTGCGGGTAAGTTTAGGTAACATATCGCTTGGTTAGCAGCAATACAGTAGAGTGTAACAGTGGCGGAAGTAAAATGCGGCTAACAAACTTACTGAAATACAAACTGGTTTTTATTGTTAAAACTGCTTAAAAACGTGAATGCACGCACTGTATAGTACACATAAGTTAAAAAGGCGTGTTTCACTTTCCAAGTGCGATACGGTTTCACGGATGTTACACCCTGTACGTAAAAGCATTCCCGTTACAGGCCTGGAGTGGCCCAGAGGGTTCCAGGAAGTTAAGGTTCCCAGATTACATGACAACGGCACAGTATGGCGGTAAGGTTGTCAGCCTTACGCACCGGCCGCCTTTACCCCCAGGAAATACTCCTGGTACTCATTTCTGTTAGAGGCTGTGTCGACCCCAGGGCCATATTGCGAACGGAAGGATTTTTTTATCAATGAAAAATTCCAATGACACCAGCTGGGGATCGAACCAGCGATCTTCCGATTTGTGGCACATCACCTTAACCACTGTGCTGTCGCGGTCCCCATATGCCGTATGTCCGTAAGAAAAATATGGCCAATTCCTTCTACAACTCGTACTAAGATCAGGCTGTACAATCAACGTTCACGAGCTTCATAATGATGATAATTTCAGAAGTTCTTATGCTGTAACGAGGTCCTATAATTTTTTCATATTTTAATGGGCTTTGATTTTGATACACCCGGACGTGCCAGACCCTCTTCCTTGGCTGCTGAAGGTCTTGATCAAACGCCGGGCAACGACCATGGTTTATAGGCCCTCCAGTATCCAGCTACCCGTATGAATCATGCGGTTTTAACGAGACTCTCCAATTCGTAGTAAAGCTGCCAGTCGCTTTATCCAATTAACCGAGTCACCCGCTAATGCACGCACACAGTACGCACGGCCGTGACGAACTGCTTACAGCAAGCAGTTCCTACTTAAAGGCGAACCGCAGATGTAAAGCTGACAGGCGGACGGTGAAATGTGAGACAGCAGACAGAAAAGGAGGACGGCTGTAGCAAGGGGCGCTACACTTTGTTGATTTTTTGGCTGATTTGTGAAATGCCTACTCTAAATTTACTACACGGAAAAGGGGGCATCTCGACCCCTGGAAATGGAACGGATACTCTCTCCCGAAAAGCCAGCAACAAACCAGCCCACGATGTGTACCAATTCAGAATGGGGCAGATCTCAAGTGCATTGAGGCGAAAGCCTGCAGCTGGGATGGAGTACTCAGTGTATTGATAAGGCTACGATATCATGGTTCGCTGCTCTGGACGGGCAAGAGTCTTATTTCTGCAAAGTGTCCACACCAGCTCTGGGAACCACCCAGAGTTCTTCTCAGTGGGCATAGAGAGAGCTCTCCTTGGGGAAAAGCAGCCGGTAAGCTGATTACTCACATCCGTCCAGTACCGAGGCTAAGAACACGTGCAGCTGTACATCCATTGACCTTTATACCTTCATAGAATGTTGGGGGACAACATCACTTCTTCACGTTCACAGCTTTGCTTGAAATACATAGAAAAACTTCAGATTTTATGTGCGGTACCGGGTGTGTCATAGCACAGAGCTGAATGATATATAGAATTTAGCTACAATTAGTAGGCAAAGGTCTGATAAAGAGGGAAATTAAACTTCATTGTACTTCTGATTATTACAGCAATTCATGCAGGACCTAATTCAGCGTATCAGCCGACTAGTATCGGTACAACACAGTTTTGACATGAAATGAAAAGGAAGGAAGGAGTGAAAACAAGTCAAAGGAACAGAAAAAACACAGGCACCATTAAAACGCTGTTTTATACAGCCATTAGCGAGCTGGTAAAGAATTATGATGGAGCATCACGTCAGAGAAATAATGAATGTAGGCACATGTAATGTCCGGTTTAACGAACCTCTATTACAGAACTGTGCTACGCAATAAATAACAACAACTCATGCAAAAGCTGTAACACACTGCAGATATACATAAACACACATACACGCACAAATAAAACACAACAAAAAATGGCTATCCACACAACATTCGGACGGCCGTTCTCCCAACAGGGGCACCGGCACTACTAATCCTGTTATTGAAAACATCTTTGTTGTAGGCCTTAGTATTTCATTTTACCAAGGAAATAAGTATTCAGGGTAAAGCCGCCGGGGCGTGAAACTGACAGCTCACCTCCATCTGCTACTCATGTTAAGAATGAGTGGCGTTATACTGCCACCCAGCCCATATGCCTTCAAGGCGTACGTTTACTAAATGCTGGATTAATCTGATTTACGACACAAAAAAGGGTGGTGGGCTTTTTGAATATGGCAATGAACATTCACTTCCATAAAAAGCATGGAATTTGTCGACATGCTCAGAAACTGTTAGCTTATCAAGAACGACACTCTTACTTGGATTTGGTTTGATAGTTACTTATTCACTAAGTAACTTAGTTGCTTCACCAATAACAACCTTCACCAGCTACATTTAGACATAATAAAGATTTCGGGTTTGCAGTAGTGGCAGAAGCCGTTTGCTCATGCGCAGAAAACAACAAATGGAAAGACGAAGACAATGAAGTTGCAGAAACTTGCTTCTCTGGCAAGAATAATACAATTTTGCTTCTAGGTCAGAGAATTCGGGGTGCTGTCGTGCTGAGCAAGATAAATGAAACGTCCACAACAGATTATAAATGACACTCCGATACAAAGGAGGAGGGTGAGGTATAAGAGAGACATAATGCTCTGAATTCTTCAGCAGACAGGTCGCACTGGTTTCCAGGAGACCCGAGAGGTAAGGGAAACGCCCGAAGCAGGTGAGCTGTTAACATCGCACAATTATGACCCGCGGGGAAACATGTTACGAAGCGTATGTACCGAACGAGACCTCAGTTACACACACAGTGCAATGAGGAGGTGATTAACATGACACGCAATGTACAGTACGTGTAACATGATATTGGGGAGCGTTCCTGCAAAATTGTTGCAGTGGAAAAGCAATAAATATTACACATTTTGAATGTCTGTTTGTAGCCTTAGGTATCCAGCATGCAATTCACATGCGCCACTTTGTCATCTGTGGTCGGTCCGGCTCTACAACATTTTTCCACATTATATCATAATAAAAAAATTTCCGAAAAAGATGTTATTGAACATAAAATGTGTGTTTTCCTTTCCCCAAATGTTGTTCTAACACGTTTCTCATTTCAAAAGGAACGAAAAGAGATGTGATCAAAAATATATATTGATCTTCATGCAAAGTACCCGTTATTCTTGTCAGATATGTATTAATGGAACTTGAATTTTCTTGACAGATTTCCGAAAAAAATACGCAAACAAACAATGTCAAGAAAATCCGTCCAGCGGGAGCCGCGTTGTTCCGTGCGTGCAAACATATGGAGAGACAGATGGGCAGACATGACGAAGCTAATAGACGCTTTTCGCAACGTTGCGAACTCGACTAAAAACGAATTTGAAATAAATGGCTTGACAGTTGTCGCGCCGCATCATAACACTCAATCCACGCATTTTTCTGTAGGAAAACCTCAACACAATAATCAGCATTCGGGTCGACAATCGAACCCGCCATCTAAGAAGTACAAATGCCAAGGCCAAAGGACATGGGGTTTATTGTTATTATTATTATTACTATTATTATTCAACACGAAATTAATAAAGGAATGAGCAATGTGAAGGGAAATACTAATTATTTAACGCACATAACTCTTCAAAACATATAAGTATAATGAGAAAATAAAGAAAGATGAGAGATGAGCTGGATAAACAGCACGCAAGGGGGAAATGAGAAACGAAACCACAATTTTAGACATCATGAAGGTAAGAGTTCGCTTGAGAGACCTAGGTGTGGATGGTAAGATTACACCGAAATCGATGTAGTGTTAGATCTGGGTGTGGCAATTTGACTGCAGACAAATGGCTCCGGAATTATCCAACTGTAGTTGACGCAGGTGCTTGTTTGTTTGTTTGTTTGTTTGGTTCTCGTTTTATCCGTTCCGGCAATCGAAACACAATTCCCTGGACATGCCGCCTATTACCCAGACACTATGCCAACTGCGCTATCATGGCTGCCAAACCACTACTAGGTGTATGCTGCACAAACCGCCTAAACTAAATTCGAACTTTCTTATAAAGCATTACTTACAGCAATTTTCATTATTAGACTGTTTATCTTCCCGGCAAAGAAAGACGGATTTCGTGAATCGGTCTAAGTCAAAACCCTACTTTGGCACTGCACAGATTTCAACCCCTAACCGCCTGCTATTACATTTTAACAACATAATATAATTTCCAGTACAGATTTCGGACACGCTATTGTGTGGGATATATTTCTACAGTAAAACCAACTAGATGCACCAATGTACCAAATTTATTTTATTTTGGCATGACAATCTACATGTTTCGGACGGTCTTTCCGTCCATCATCGGGAGTTCAAGACTGTGCATACAGTATCTGTTTGACAAATGCCTGTTACTGTATGCACAGTCTTGAAGTCCCGATGATGGACGGAAAGACCGTCCGAAACATGTAGAGTGTCATTCCAAAATAAAATAAATTTGATACATTAGTGCATCTAGTTTGTTTTATTTACTATAGAAGTATTATTACGACGCACGGCCCTATGAACGCCAAATGTGTCCGATATAACCGCAAATTTACCTATCGTCAACAGTTTTGTAGCTGTTGGCATACAAATAATATTTCACATAAAATGTATGTGGAAGCACACGATACGCCTACAAACGAAAGTTAACAATCGTGAATCTTTAAAGGCTTACCATGACGAAACAGTCCCAGTGGGCCAAGGCCACCTCATTATACAGGATTCATGATCACACTCAGTAGCACTGGTCTAGACGAGTGATCAGCTCGTCGCAAAGACCTCTGCCTGACAACACACAACACTCACGACAGACAATATCCCATGCGTATCGCGGAATTCAAACCCACAATCCCAGCAAGCGAGCGGCCGCAGACCTACGCGGCCACTGGGACCGGTCACTGTCATTGTACATTTCACAAAAGTAACACCATAACCAAAGACGCATTATTTGCACAAACTCTAGCACCCTACGTAATTTCACGATTTTACATTAAACAGGCTTAGTGTGGCACCGCCCTCGCAAGTTCGAGCATCCGCGGTGATTTTATTTCAGACTGCAGGAAATTAAGCAGTCTGGCACTGAGTTCTGCCAATGTCGCAGTGAACAGTGTAACTGGAACACACAAGTAATGTAACGGGGGATCTCGTACTGGTACTGCGATTTTGGGAAGTAAGTTTACCTCACATTTGTATTGCTCTATGTGCATGTGTGTGTGTGTGTGTGTGTGGGGGGGGGGGGGGGGG
>Ga0123354_10007100_pt1 | contig 16766 bp, 6 predicted proteins | sample TergutLab28metaG_2_FD_97872 | JGI IMG/M metagenome (GOLD analysis project Ga0123354, IMG submission 97872) | Labiotermes labralis P4 segment gut microbial communities from Petit-Saut dam, French Guiana - Lab288 P4 | ecosystem: Host-associated > Arthropoda: Insects > Digestive system > Gut ...
ACGAGGCTGAGTGGACCCCGTTCCAGACCCACTACTACTCAGAAAATCTGGTAGCGCCGGGGATCGAACCCGGGACCTCTGTATCTGTAGCCAGAAACTCTGACCACTAGACCACAGATGCACAATATCTGAACTTAATTAATATTAGTCTCGAAATTAAAAAAAAAACATGAACTACCATAGGTTTCCTCCAAGTTAGGATTGCTTTGACAATTTACTCTCCACAGTAACCCTATAGCCAATGTTTCCACTTGAAAGTCTCAAATTACCTTAATCGCGTTTTACTTTCAAAATTGAAAGTATTTTCTAAAATATAACAATTTTCGTCCTTTTCACCATTTATTAACCAACACTTGTCGGTTAATAAATGGTGATACGAATATGAGGCACAGTAATAAGTCATTAAGATTTATCGTCTTTGTGTATGTCGCCCAAATGATCAAGCTTTTAATGCCACTACGCTTTTAACTTGATATAGAGAACATTAACTACTGCTGGTCAAAATAGACACCTGCCCGCACCATTACACAAGGCAGAAGCCAGCAGGTGCTCACGTCTCTTTAAAGTGATCGTAATGCCACTTTGTGCTGGCAAATATTTCACGCTGTGTAGGTTTTGTTGTTTACACAGAGCGATAAAGTGAATCCATGAATAGATGATTAAAGTGGTGAATAATGAAATAAATGAGTGAATGAAGGAGTAAGAAAGCACATGTCTGTACACACATAAGGCAGCATATGTGTAATTTTTTAAATTATTTATGAATCAATGCAAAATAGGTGAATCGTGCTTCAGTAGGTACAGAAAGAAGCAAATAACATTTATACAAAACCATGAATTATAAGTAATTGAACTAGTGAGTTAACCAAAATATACTACGAGTGAGTAATTAAAAATTAATTTAATAATAAATTAATAAACATAAAAGTATCTGGTTAATCAGGTGAAATGAACGATTAATTAAAATGCATAAAGTAAATAAATAATTACATGAGTGAAATAAATGATTGATATAGTAAATAAATAGCCGTATATGTGAGTAAAGAAGTACATAAATCAAAGAGCCAAAAAAATATGTAAATAATTTCAATGAGTTCTAGTTGGTCACCAAGTGCCCCCCAATGAGTTCTAGTTGGTCACCAAGTGCCCCCCAATGAGTTCTAGTTGGTCACCAAGTGCCCCCCAATGAGTTCTAGTTGGTCACCAAGTGCCCCAACCAAGTTATCCGTTTAGGCACAGTAGCTTCTTGCCTTTTGCAGTTCAGGCAGTTCCGTTGTCGTACCCGTCGTTGAAAAGACGCGTTTCCTCTGAACCCTTGTGGGTATCACGATGCCAACCCCAGCTACTAAGGTCATTTTAATACCTAGCTCTTGTTTAAACTAATGCGTGTGTGGAAAAATTAAAGCCAAATCATTAAAATTGTACTACAATTTATTTAACTCAGTTTGCATTTACCTAGATTATGGCACGGCTTGGAACCTGCTGTTGAGCAGGTCTAAAGCTTCATAGCATTCTTTTGTCCTCAAAACTGTGAGGCTTTGTAAGAGAGTTTACCGGAAATTAGTGGTGGATAAAAGCCTCGGAATTCCATTAACGGTCACCTATTGTGTGACTTTTTGTGTAAAGTCTTGTGTTCAACCCACGTGAATGAAACTAAATAACCTTTCCTCAGACGCCTGTTTTGGATCTTTTCAAAACCAAGGCCCATATTTTGTTCAAATAAGTAAAATCTACAGTAATATGCAAGCTGTAAAGCTGAATAGTAAACGACCTTTAAAATGTTGCTATAAGTTATTATTAGAGGCTGGACATAAAATCGGTTCCCTGAAAGCCGTTACTCATGGCACGTTATTTTCAGAATTCTTTGGAAATGGGAAGTATAGTTAATCTTAAAACACGGTTGTTGTTTTGAATAGTACATTTTATGATATTATAAAATAAATTTGAATGCGAGTCTCTGTTTTGAGTTGTAGCACAGTAAGTATACAGAAATTATAAATAATTTCAAGTTACCTGCACAAAATTTGTAATCTTTGGCAGGGTATCGAAAAAGTCTACGTATTTAATAATTTTCCAACAAGATGCGACTTATTCAGTTTATATCATTTCTGTAGGCAGCTCTATATGTTTTGGGTGTTGACACCCATCATCAGGAGCTCGTACAACTATAATTGCAAGTTCTGGGATTAATTAACCGGATCTACTACCATCCGCTCTCGTTGTTGAGTTGAAACTGATTCATGTGTATCGTCTTGTACGATACACATGAATCAGTTCCAACTCAACAACGAGAGCGGATGGTAGTAGATCCGGTTAATCAACTCCAGAACTTGCAATTATAGTTGTACGAGTTCCTGATGATGGGTGTCAACACCCGAAACCTGTACAGCTGCCTACAGAAATGTAATAAACTGAATAAGTAGCATCTTGTTGGACAATTATTAAATTCGATTCACGACGCACGGACCCATGTATATAAAAGTCTACGTAGTCTACATAGTGGCAGGCAACTGAAAAGTAACTGTAATCCATGGCAGAATAGCAACAAAAAATATGGAAGCGTATATCGTAGCAGTGAAAGCGAAGTTAATGTAAGTGGTGGCAGAGTACAGGAAAATAAATTTTAAATACTGGCAGGGTGCCGACAAAGGACCTCCAAACGGCAGAGCACCGGCACTAAGTGAAAGTGTAAACAGTGCTACGTTACTGGTGAGAAATTTTAAATTGTAGCAAAGAAGTTAAAAATATTGGAAGGATATTGGCTCAAACCTAGTAAATGTAGGGCTGGTAACAGTGTAAGTTTATAATTACTAGCAGAGTACTGAAACAGGAAGTTTAGAATGTGACCACACCGTAAGAAATGAAATGTAAATAATATCCAAAGGTTCGACCTCGTATACATTATAAATAAGGATTTTTCTGATTATATGACCTTTAAATCGTAAAGAAACAGAGCTTACAGGTCTGGGTGTAGCACATCACCTAACATTGGACCTCCCCTTTCTGTGTTTTATGTTGTTAATGAACAACATTCTGTACTTTGTTGCTATTGGCCATGGTTACAGTGAAGCGTGCAAATTAATTCATATATGACAGCTTGATATTCGAAACACAGCGAAATATTTAGACAGTAGCGTGGCAAGTTATCCTCGGAATGCTCTCGTGCTAGAACTTGCACGAGCTAAAACAGAGGGACGTACACGTAATTGCACGACTGGTTGAAAGGTTTGTGACTGTGGATGAGGAACGTACATAGTGCGTTTCAAAAGTTTTTGGACTGATTTTTTTTTTAAATTGAAGACACGTGAGGAAGACACGTACCTTTTTTTATTCAAAATAATCTCCATTAGCATATATACAGGCTTTTGCGTGGCCGTGCAGTTTCTGAAAAGCTGCAGAAAATTCCTATTTTTGGACCTTCTTTAATTCATCATTTAGGGCTTCTTGAATCTAAGTAACATCCGCAACGTGTAATCCTTTTAACTTCATTTTCAACTTTGGGAACAGAAAATAGTTTGGCGGAGATGAATGTGGAGATTACGGGGTCAAAAACTGGAAAACTCTTGCAGCTTTGTGGGCGAGCGCATTATCTTGCAAGAAGAACGCAGGTGAACAAACCCATTGAATGCGCTTCAGGAGACGATCCATTACTCCTTTATAAAATTGTGTATTCACTGTTTTTCCTTGTGGTACGAATTCTTTGTACAATACGGCTTGAGAGTCGAAAAAAATTATCAACATGGTCTTGATGTCGGGCCTTTGGAATTTCAATTTCTTCGGCCGACGGGATGTCTCACCAACCCACTGAGAACTCTGTTCTTTTGTTTCGGGGGTTATAGACAAAACACCAGGTCTCATCTTCCGTAATAATTGTTAAAAAATTTTTGTCTGCGTCGGCCATCGCGATAGTGTCTTGGCAAGATGTGACTCGATCTTCCCTTTCCTCAGGTATCAAGTTATGTGGAACAAACCGTGCACACAACTTTCTCTTTCCCAATTCTTCTTTCAGAATCCGAAGAACTACCGTCTTGGGGATGTTCAAAGATTCTGCTATCGTTCTTGATGCGATTCGACGGTCATTTTTTTTATCAAACCAAAAACAGCAGCAATGTTTACTTCAGTTCGAGTCGATTTTGGACGGCCACATCTCGTCATCTTATACCAGCTCCCTTCCGTCCCGAAATCCAGAATACCACGTACAAACATTTGATCGGTTCAGAGCCTCATTCCCATAACCCCTTTAGCACCAATACTAGTGTTTCTGTCGCAGATAGACCGGCTGTGAAACAACATTTTATGGTAACTCTCTGTTCATTTCCGCTATCCATGACGTATTAAGAAAACTGACTTTACAAGACAAGTCATAACTCGTACACTGTGGAAGATAAACAAAAGAAACTCAGTGTGTGAAGGGATGTTGGTTGATAGTACTTAGATAGTGGGTTGACCGATACTCTAGTTCTTTTATTTAAAAAAAAATCCGTCCTTAAACTATGGATTGCGGTCTATAGCACTGGAAGTCTGAAATTCAGTCATTGTCATAATAACTTCGGTTCTTTCCTCTGCAGCCGCGCCCAGAAAACTGCAGAACTGGCCAAACATTCTCTACAATGGAAAAGGCGGGACTTTTAAAGGACTGTTTGTAGTATTCGTCCTATTTTTTAATCACAATTCTATTTTAATCTACATGGAATTTTATTGGCAAAAAAGTTGGCTTCATCATTTTAAGTATTTTATGTTAAATAAATACGGAAACACTTATCTGTGCCCTATATCCTTGTCCTTTGTACACCCTTGAATAATACTGCTGGTCCGTGATAATACGTATAGTATAGATATTGTAACGCGATGAATCTATAATTGTATTCTACGCAAGTGAAGTTGTATATATGCTTAGAGTTGTGTTGTTGTTCTAAATAACAATAGAATTGGCAGGAATGCGTAAAAGGTCGCCGCAGATAGTTTCTCGTTCTTCCACGTATGCAACGAATCAAATATTGTTTAGTAACTGTTTTATATAACAACAATTAATGCACTCCCTGATGATGGACCAGTAAGGTCCGAAAAATGTAGAAGTTTTATGTTTTTAAAAATATTGTGAATTAAATGACTGTTGTGTGCATTTATTAGATAAAATTGTAGAATTTGCTCGTGTCTGTGATTCTGTATCAGATTTTAACGTAAGGTGATTGAAATTGTAAGCTTTGTATCGCCGCATATAAATATGCAAATTTTTAATCTCAGGTTTGCATTCTCTTGATATGCAGGTGCCGTTGACGAATGCTCTGTACTTATGCAACGCGTAGGGATGTGCAAAGTAAATCCTGGAATAAAAGAAAGAAACTTACTAATTTGCGGAAAGAGATTTAAATTTCTTCACCCTCAGCCCTGACAGTCGTTGATCAGATAGCGGAAAAAGCCTCTGATTAAAATTCAACCCCTTCTGCTACCTCTGAGTGGGCGTTCGTTAGTCTCCAGTCTTCTTAATTTATAGGAAATTGAAATGATTGGAAGTTTGCGGTTCTTACAGCGGTGCTGTTGAAGATTCAGTTTTTCTGGGTATGTATGTTGTGCCAACTGATAAAGTGCTACCAACGTTTCGGAGGATCATATTGCTTTAACTTCATGGTCAAACAGTCCATTTACGCTGCTTGAAGCTGAAGACGAAAACAGTAGGATCCTTCGAAACGTCGGGTTCTTTTTACTCAACGGCACAGCGTAACGTCCAAAACGTCTTGAATATTTAATTGTAGATTGATTTCCGTAAGGGTTTTGGTGACTAACAACGTTAAGTTACAGTAAGTAATATCTTTATTGCAGGTGTCTTTATGTTCCCTACTGGCCATGAATTTCTTTCCTTTCTTGTATGGAATTATTTTGCTTTCAAGAACTAAAGACTCTACACACTGGACAGGGCATTGAAAAGTATTGTTTTTTAAAAATAAGCCCGTATCTACACACTGAATTAAAGTGGATTTTTTTAATTTTACACTTTAGCAGAATTTTGGAGAAATGAACATATGTGACATTTGTATTTTTCTAACCTTTTTCACATCTCGTCTGGACCTCACGATTTGCTGCTGTGTGTAACCTGACACTGTATTACAATATTTAGAGTGAAATTAAGCGATAATCTTGTAGCGTGCAGTTCGGATTGTGGTTATGGCGTTATTTGTTCCCCAGTTTATGCAAATTAAATAAGAACACCTGAATTCTGTTGCTAAGTTGTATACGTTGAACACCTTATCTCTCATTGCAATCCTGTAGTGTGTGCACATGCATAAGAAGCATACAGGTTTCTCGGAATACACGCAGTAACTCAACCAGTCTCCTTAATTCTCCAATCCTATAGGACAAGCATTTAATCCTTTAGGAATAAATAGGATTTTAACCGCAATAACATATTTAAAAGATTCACGATATAGGGTGGCTTCTAAATTTTCCGAGGTATTTGCGCTCCCTCACTATTAAATCCCTGGCAGATAACGCAGTACAAATGGTGTTTTCGTGGCAAACCTAGATTGCTTATCATCCAGCTACACGAACAATACAGACACCGAAATTATCTTACTGCACGGTACACTGCGAACCTGGTTACCGTGATACAAAATTATCATGCGTTAATTAGGCAGATACCACGGCGCATTAGGTGTATAAATTCTATAATCTCTGTAGCAGTTACGACGAAGACGCAGACTGTGTTAGCGGCGCTGACCGCAGTTAAATTGTTTCGAAACTCTGACTAAAAGAGTAAAAAATTAAAGTGCAGATTTATTTTACATTTTTTCTACAAATCTGACACATCATGATTTTCTTATGGTAATATTCAACGAATTGAATAATTTGATTTAAGCAGAGGGCTTAAATAAAGTAAATCTGGAACGTTTCCAGTCGCTTTTCTGTTTTAATATCTGATTTGATTTATTGTTTCATATTAATATGTGATGAATCACAGCTGTTGTACATTCCTTGATACTTCCTGTCATGTCGGCTGAACCAAAGGGTTTTAAGTTATGACAGAAAATATATGGCGGCACGCAGTGGTGCAGTTGGTATAGGAACTGCGCTACAACCGGGAGGTAGCGTGTTCGATTCGCGCTGTTGTCAATCTCTACAAGAAATGAGGACCAGAATTATTGCCTGGGGACAGGGGGAGGTTGCCTGTGCCTAAGGTTGGCAACTATACCACCATCATTTGCCGATTGTCTCGAAATCTGGGAGCTTCAATCCCCTGGAATATTCTGGGCCTGCAATAGGCCTTTACAGGGATTGTTTTATATTTTTTTTAACATCCGTTCATTTCTAAGAGGTATTTTATTTTTACTTCAAATTGGTAGGTTTTTAATGTCCCATTTCCATCTTAGGGATATGGTGTTGTCATTGCAGCGGTGAGATGGTCAAACAACCACTTGCTGTACTTTACAAACTTTCACATTTATAAGTAGTTTGTACCTTATATATTTCAAAATTACAGTTTTTATATTTTACGTTACATGTATGAATAATTAAACAAAATTAGACACAGCCTGGGAAAGGGGAAATAGTTTCCCTTTTCAGCTCTTCGAGGTTTGTACCTGGTGTCGTCGGAATTGGGTTGGCCTGTCCTAGTTCTCGTGTGAAAAGATGTCTAATGCGCCGAATGTAATTATTTCAGTTTTTTCATGTGTGACCTTTAGCACGGGGTTAGATTAGAGATTAAGAGGGTTCTAATTCGAGATATTTCTCATGCGACGTTTATAACCAGTAGGAGGGAAGAAACGTGTTGGGGTTTCAGATTCTATTTGCTCGCGTGCCAAACTCCAATTCACGCAAAAGATCGATTTAATAAAAGAGACAGAAAATGGGGTTAAATATTCCACGAAAATGTTAGTGGATAAGTGTGACAGATATTGGCATTATCTCACGTTTCATTTCCATTAAATTTGTTACCGCATACAGTAATTTTTTCAAAGCGTTTTAACCAACGCCCTACCCTATTGAATGAGGAAAATTTTCGACTCTTCCTTGAATATCGCAGTAGATATGATGACGTCTCCTCACATTACGTACGTACGTGGCAATGCCATAGAGCAGGATTCCCTACCTTTGGACAAAAGGTACAACCAAACTAACATTTTTTTGTTTAAGTTTAGGCAATTGCGTCTGTAGCTGAATCTTTCGCGTCACGGATCGATCATAAAGAGCTCTTAATTAGCATCACAATTTAAACTGACATTTATATTGAATTTCACAGAAATAAGGGATGATAATTGTACACAAAGTATTCTTCATACGTTCTATACCCAAAAGTCTGTGTGGATTTTGTTTATTTCAATTAAGAGTACAAACAGAATGAGTAAAGTATTGACATGGGCTTTAATCCTCTTACGTAATAATATAAAATAGAAAATTCTAGCCAGCAACTTTACTTTTATTCACGCGATTTAATGTGCATGCAGAGCCAATCAGGAAACATAGATCGATGGGCTAATTTAGTAATATAATTCTGTGCATAAATTTGACAACTGTCGGTTTCGTCAACGTCGAAGCTGCTAAACACAGACTTAAAATCTGCAAACGTAGCTCTATCGAATCGCCATTTAGCTTACAAAAGGGTTTCTCGAGCAGCATTTGTAATACACTTTCATAAATACGTAAACACACATATAAGCAGTGGGTAGATAATTATTGTCGTCAAATAGTCAGCTGAACATAAAATTCGTGCAGAAACTCTTACCTGGTTTTGCTTCAAATCTGTGTCATAAAAATATCTTACAGGCCTATATTGTGAGAATATTTGCATTTTAAATTTCAGAACTAATCACTATGTGGCTCTGCTCTCCTTCCCATAACGCTGAGAGGTTAATAGTGTTTGTATTAATAAGGGGTCGGAGGGGGTGTTGTTTGTAAGTTTTATTAGTTTTATAGAGATTAATCCGGCAGTGGGTAAGGAGAAGCAGCGGATCTTGTGAATATGTCAATGAACTCTCTGGTTCCATAAACTGCCGGGATTTTTTGGACTGTTACGTCTACTGAATTTCGCCCCTCAGCGAAAATGTTGCTCAAATTTGACACACTTGCGCATAAGCCCGTATGTGAGGAGTGTTGACAAAGGTAGACCCTACACGTATTATGAAGCAGTACCTGGAGCACATAGTACTGGCCGGTTTTTACCTTATCATTTAATTCTATGGAACGAATATAGCCCATTTTTAAAATAAATATAAAGCAGCAGCAGCAACAGAAAAGAGTTTTGGTAGCCGAACTAGACAATAACAGCCCCTCTTTTCATGGGATCTGAAAGTACATTACCTTGCTCACAATGACCCCCAAATGTAGGATATCCTAAGTCTTTTGACATCAATTCTCATTCACGAAACTTAGGTACTTAAATCTATTTCAATTTTATCCCCCCCCCCCGCATTCATGTAAGATCTCGAAATGTTTCTTTTTCCTTTACAATTTCTGTACTGAGATCTGCTTTATTACATCACTTCTCTCTTGGGTGCTACATATTTCTTTCCTCTATCTCTCTTTAATTTGTTCACCCTAGTAATATTTTGGTAAATGGGTAACACTTGTTAATAATTTGTTCTAGAAGAGCGCTGCAGATCGCAAAGACTATGCAATTTCAGCTCAGCTTCTCTGCATTTATTTTTCTGTTTTCCTCATGCCAAGCCTTCGTGGCAGTGCGTGTAGCGCGTAACGCAAAATGACGGCAAAAAGCAAGGTGAAAGATTTCTAACAAACTTATTTGAAATGTTTAACTGGTATTTCGCGTTAATTTTGGATTAATCCCACTTTTGTTGTCGCGTGCGAACTGATTTTTTAACTGCCGGATAAAAAGTTGTTCTCCCAAGCCACTTAGAATAAGGGGTCATTTGACACTCTTCTAAAGTTTCTTTTCGGTGTAATTTATTTTTATTTAATTAAAACAGGACTCCAGGTTTTTAATAAATATATCAGTTGGTTTTGATGATATACCGAAAACAAACAATTTGTGCTTTGCCTTATGCACTGGGAGAAGCTGCGTGTGAGGTTGTCCGAGGCATCATGAATGGATTTATATCTGTGAAATACAACACTCTTCAGCAAATCAGTTTGGTATAACATGTTGCGTTTTACTTTGTATATACAGCTTTTATGGTTCGATTAGTGACGCTTTCCGTAGATTAAAAGATGAAACTTAAATTTTAGGATGATTAGTGGTTAATCAATTAGAGAGAATGTGGAAAAAGGGTCTAGTTTCAAGCACAATTATTGCATTTGTTTGGAGGAAATAAGAAAACTACGAAAGCACCAGGACGGGACAAATGTTTACCAAGTTCACTGAGTTCAGAAAGCAGAAACTCCCACATATGAAACAAAAGTGATGCCCTTTTGAAGGCGACTTTTCGTTTTGTACTACACTGTCACACTTATTGGCTTTAGGAGAAACAAGGGAGAGTCAGGAGCGAGATTGGAGGTTATCACAGCGATGATGATAAAGACTTAAATCTTTTATAGTCTGACTGTCTCACGAAATTCGAATTACTCAGAACCTGAAGCTGGAAGCAGCAAGCTCCTTCACTCTATATTAAGACGCTGACGGTAGTTGTATACTCCAATGGATTGCCTAACAAACTGAAGGGTAATTGAGTTTCTGTTTGGGCACACGAAATTAATTCATCCATAATTTTGCAATATTAAAGAACTCTAAGCACAATAAGCAAAAGTTAATTTCTAATTTAAAATGCCTCTTGGTGATGTCCTTTTCAGTTACGTAACCTATATTGTGCTCGATTAAGTGACTGTCTATCCAGAACGTGTTAATAAAGCGATGTGCATAACATGAGGCTGCTGGAGGCTCTCCTGTCTTTTACGACATAATTGAAACGAACTGATAAGTCAGCAGTAAAGAAGTTGGAGGAGAAAGCTGCCGGCAGTCTTTGGAGACAACTGCTTCAGACCCACAGCACCGGATTTATTGTGAAGTGTGTTCAGTGTGGTGACATAGGAAAAAGAGTACAATGCAAATGTGCATATAACATCAAAATTTGGCGATGCCTACTGATAAGACAGGGTCCGTCATTCCGAACCGATGAAGTAGGATCATTACGATAGATAATTTAAAAGCAGATCATTGATAACTGATATCATTCTTATCCTGATCAAATATGGCATACTTTGTAAATGAACGCAATTTTACATTAAGGGGAAATTGTGATTGAAAATTCTTAATATTTACTGTGATGTACACTTCAACGAAACTATTAGTAGGTTGAATCAAGGAATACAGGAATGGACCTTGTTGTGGCTTTGATAAATACGTGTATAGTCATAATACTGGATGTCTAACCTGCAGTATAAGGGTCATTTGAGATACTTGGTCCAAAATTGTCTTTAAAGAAAGAGTATGCTAAACCTAGATTAGATTAACTTTGATCATTAAGTGGACCAGTGGAAGACTTATGTGAACACGTCATTGAAACTGTGATTCCATGTAAGATGTAAGTTTATTAACTAGCTGTGTAACAGTTTCTGAAGAAGACATAAGAGTTTTGGATTTAGTTAATTCAATAAGTGTTTGTACATTTTATACTGACAAATGTAAACCTTAGAGCCGACTGCGACATGTACTGATAATCTTTCCCATTCATCATCACCAACTGAATTTAATACCAATATTAAAAATTTGGTCATTTATAAAGGCATGTGAAAGTGGTGCAGATATCAAGAATAGTTTGTCAAATTATCAAACGAACGAAACTTATAGTAAACTTGTGTGGGGTGGTTGCTGTTTCGAGAAAATTTGCAGATAAGGATAAAATATATTGAATTCTGTCAATGTGCATCTAATCGAGAGCTTTCTTTAAATGGACCGTATGAGTAGGATTTCTTATTTTTTGTTCATTTTGTGTAGATGTAAACAAGGACGTTTAGCGGAACGTTGTGGATATAATCTCAAATTCACTGTTGGAAGAGAACAACCTCACCTCACCTTACGTTAAAACACTTTATTATCCAACAGATATACAAATATATAATTCATAGATACAATTAGAATTATTATAAAATATTTAAAATATATTATAATAATTTTAATTAATTTTATTATAATAATTTAAAATAAAAATTCTAATTATATCTAAGAATTATATATTTGTGCATCTGTTGGATAATAAAGTGTTTTAATCGTCATTGATGCACGGTACAAACATGAAGAAAAAACTCACCTTACGTCTCCATTTATTACTTTCCCACGATCTGTTATGTGAATACCACTACTATTTGATAATGTGGCAACAGCCTGTGTTGGAAGTGCCGAGTAATATAAGTCTTTCTTTTGAGGAAAAGGTTCCCTAAATTTCTCCACTACTCAATTTAATGCAGCCATTTTTCATCGTCTGAATTATACGGTCAGTTTTCTGCTAAAAAGAAACTTCTACACAGCAAGCGTCCTTACTGATTTTCCGCACTCACTCAAACCAACACTTTAGTAGTCATTCTTCATGTGCGAGTTGGAAGCTGGGAAATAAATGCCTCTTTTGTTAAAATCAGTACAGAATAGAGTAATCTTCGACATAACCTTTCACTTTTCTTAGACTTGTGCTATCCTGTCTTCATGAAAGATTTTTTTTAAAGTATAAAGATTTTCTATCTGAGGAATGTCCTCTTTTTCCACATAACATGCAGTGCAGTAACTGTGCCACTTGCATTAACTAAGGAAGCTGGTATTTTTCTCACGTACCCTGCTGATGTTATTCTTATGATTGTCAGAATAAAGAGCGGACATTCCTTTAATTACTATTTACCAGTCGGTTTTTTTTCAGTAGGCCTGGATACAGTCCTGTGTCTGTGTTCATAAAACGCATTTTTGTATATTGTTGATTGAATTTTAAGCTGCAGACTTTTAGTATAAGTTAGAAGCTGAATAACTTGTTTGTCTGATTAAAACTTTCTAATGCGTCTACATAAAAATCATGAACTTTTTCGCTGGGCATATTTTGAAATTGCGGTTCTATTTTCAGACTAACCTCATTTCCTCTGGGGGAGTAGCACGTCGCACTGATTAAGTACGTGGTATATAATTCCTAGATACATCCTGAGCTGTATAATGTATTGCATGAAGTTGAAGGAAATAGCAGTCCTCAAATATATAATATTTGTTAGAATTACTACTACGTGTCACACGACGCACACCATAGCCAGACGCGTTCCCAACAACGTGCTGTTACACAACACGACATGCTGCCACAACATCATGTTAATATACAGGAATTTGGTGAATATTTTTAAAATGACTTTAGCAAGGAACAGCTTAGCTCCCTGAGGATGATCTGAGGATCGAAACGTGTCGGAGCGATTTTAAGTGTTTTAATGTGTTATTTTATGTAAGTGCATTAGTTGGTTGATAATTAACGTAATTCTACGAATTGCACGGTGCAACGATGAGGATATAAAATGTAAACATTTAATGTAATGCAAGGAATTAAATTTCGGAGTTGAATATTCGATTTGTAATTTAAAGTTGCTCCCGTGTTGCTTTTGGTTATAGTAATTTTAGTGTCCGATCCCTTTTAGTTTTTTTTCAAACGCTGTCCAGAGAACAGAGGTTTACGTTTGTTTGGATCATCATGTCCACTGATATTTTTCAAAAGTGTATAATAACAATAATAATAATCGCAATAAAAAGTGAATAAAGGTTATTAACCAAGTCACATTTTTGTATTCGACGGGAAATATTTTTCGAAAAAGGAAATTAGCAGAATGATAGTGTAGTAAATTATCAGAGGAGGGCACTGAAGGTAACAGACCTGCTTCTAAATTCGTATTATGCGGCTTATTATGTTCTTGAGAGGAATGGAAGGGTCTCAGGGTTGAAATTCAAAGAGTGTGCACAGTGTTAGGAATATTACAGGGATTAGATGTTATACGATTTTGGCATTTGGAAGTTATTTCTTAAGACTTAACCGAAAGAAATATGTACAGAAATAAACTCCAGAATTTTTTTGCTGACTGTTTTAAAATAAATAAAATCTATGGCTTAATTATTTCGATAATTTTAAGGTAATAACAGTAGAAGTAGGCGAGCATTATTTAAAAAAAAATTTGTCATAAAATTTGCTTGAATTTTGTCTTAATTTTCTGCGTAAATATTATTAATTTTTGTTGCACAAATCAGTTTAATTTTGAATGTGTAAGGTTCACCCCGAAAATCAAGTCTCTTAGGGCCGTTTCGTATCACAAATACAATGACAGCGTAAGGAAACTTTCCTTCACTATAAAGACAAGGTTTATTTTAATTAATGATTTCCTAACGTTGCTCATTAATTAAACTTCTTTTCGACAGAAGTTCTTTCAGTAGGACCAATAAAACGCTTTTGTTGTGTGGGTGGTAGTATTAACTCAGCAGCAATAAAACTCGGATACAATTTTCTTCGAGCCTTATTTACAAAAAGTCTATGAATTCTCGTCGACAACAAACACTGCATATTGAGTTAGATGAATTTGGAAAGTAATTACAGACTGCTTTGTCTACTAATTTTATGTTTTTTGCACCGTGCATTGTAATATAATCGTATAATATAAACCAAAAAATGCACACTCTTCCGCCTACAAGACTGCTTATACCGTTGGCATGTAAACAAATTATACCATAACTGTACGTACAAACGTCTTCCTGAAGATGAACCCTTGGATTCGAAACAAGTAGAAGCCATCGTAAAAATTAAAATATTACTTTATCAGAGGTGATTTTGTTGGTTTATATAATAGGATTACCTACTAACATAAAAGAGCCTATCTGTAGAAATTGTAGTATAAATGCAGTATAATCCTCGTGTAAAAATGAAGAATTATAACATAGGATCAACGAGGAAAGGAACATGCTAAATATAATAAAAATAAGGAATGCTCACCGGATAGGTTACATTTGTGTAAGAACGGCCTTCTAAAATAATTTAATGGAAAGATAGAAGGGATGCGAAGACGATGAAGAAGACATAAGAACCTACTGAATGACTGTAAGGAAAAGCGAAGATGCTGTAACTTGAAAGAGAACCCAATTTGATTGCACTTTGTGGAGAACTGACTGTGGAAAAGACTTTTGACCTGTGGCAAGATAGGATACGCAAGGAATGAGTGGAGTGAATATATGATTGAATGAAAGAACCGAGTAAATGAATGAGCGAATGAAAGAAGGAATGAATATTCATGACCGAATAGTTTAAATAAAACAAGGATTCATAATAAAGCGGATGTCCAACAAAACCATGAGGAACCTTGACAGAGTCGTTCAGTATCAATATGCCTGCTCAGAAATGCAGCCTTATTGTGTAATGGATTGCTGAACAAGATTTTTGCTGCTCTAATGTGGCTGGCAGAGATGGATTGAGTGTGCATTTTGTCTATTATCCTGATGAAGGAAAGATCTGCAGTAGTAGCTAAGTAATGCAAGGAGTCTTCATGATTATTGCATTAATAATTTAGCGACATTTCCATTATGTCATTGCTGGTCGGTCTCTAGCTGTAGTTTCGATGGAGATGATACGTTATTATAATCTTTACTCTTCCTATTTCAAATATAGATATTTCGACTTAGAGTAATAACGCCCACTTTTCTGGTCGCATTTTTATGAGTATTATGTTCCAGAAATAGATGCTGACCTAGTATGGAAAATGATTATTTACAGTTATAGAAATCTCAGCTCTTAAAAAGTCTATAGGATAACGTGCTTAACAAGGGGGGGAGTCTGGGATTTGTGGCAACACGTTGATTTAAGGTCCATTTAATTGCTGTATTTTAATAAATATGGATACTGCATGGTGTACTTTAAACGTAGTTTAAGCGAAGGAGACCTATCGTTTCATCCCCTATGAGCCAGTTATATCCAGGTCACACAATTGAGATATATCGCAAAGATAACATACATTTGTAAATATGTACTGTTCTTATGAGATTACTCCATCGTTGTTACGTGTGCAGTTGTTGTATAAGCGCAGAAAATACAGCAGTTTCTATCAGAAAAATTACTCGAATATTTCAAACTTATGATTCTACAAAAGTGCAAGTAGCATCAAATGATTATTTCCTATTTTAATGATTTACCTTCAACTTCCTGAATATCACTCCCATTTAGCCTTGATAAGGTGAAGAACATTTTGAGCACTTTTTGTTGTAAATATTCAAATACTGCTTTACAACGATAATGCTGTAGAGTGTAGAGAAGTCCAAACGAAAACCACAGCCGTGTGAAATAAAATTAAAAATTTGACCCCAGGTGGATAATTGCAGAAATTTGACTCTCGGATTAAGAAAACCCCTTTTTAGTTCAAGAGTTTCTAGATATGGGTTTTAGAGAGTAGAGTGTCTGTCTTGATTGAACATTTTCGAATTTCCCCCAAAATTCATGTTACAAATTTTAAATGGTAACCAATAAATTTATTCGCCATTATCCCATAATCACCTGCCACAATTTAAAGTCCAGGTTTCTTTCCCATTCCTCCATTTCAAAATAAATGCAACAAAAAAAGTCGAATAAACTAAGAACCATATTTTAGAGAAAAATAGGGGGAAAATATATAAAAAGTTATTAAACAAAACTTTCCCATCTCAGGCAGAAAGCCTAGATGTTTTCACTTAGTCTTTTCAAAGTATAGTATGTGTGACATTTGAATAAAGATTGACCAACTAGATGACACTTGCTTTATTATCTACTGCTCAACATGTTTCAGACGTTAATACGTCCATCTTCAGGAGCTAGCGAGTACTTGTTGCGTTGTGTAGGCTGACTTGAGGCGTGCTG
>Ga0123354_10007101_pt1 | contig 16765 bp, 8 predicted proteins | sample TergutLab28metaG_2_FD_97872 | JGI IMG/M metagenome (GOLD analysis project Ga0123354, IMG submission 97872) | Labiotermes labralis P4 segment gut microbial communities from Petit-Saut dam, French Guiana - Lab288 P4 | ecosystem: Host-associated > Arthropoda: Insects > Digestive system > Gut ...
AAAAACACGGACAAAATTTGAAAGGCAAAAACACCTTCCCTCACGCGAAAAAACGAAAAAAAAACAAAAAGAGAAAAGGGGAGGGGGGGGGGGGGAAGAGCCAAATTTATAGGAAAGTACCCCACTTCTTAATTTGAGTAGAATAAAGCATTTTGAAAAAAGAACTTCTAATACTTCACGGGATGGATTTTAAAATAAATTTAACATTCTACTTAAGTAAATAAAATGTATTTTTAAATATAACTCGGTATACACACGTATCTAAGCTGTAGTAAGGTATAAATTTTTACAGTTAGCTTATCTTAAACTTAAGTAAGGTTGGTATCTCCTGTCAAGGAAGTAATCAATTTCAACATAATTTAATAATCTTTGTTATAGTTAATTTTTGTTTAATAGCCTGAAGATGACCGACTGATGAAGAACATGCAGCCTTTCCTATAGAGAAACAAGATATATATTGTTTTACAGTAATTGTAGTGTTAGTCTCTGTCTTTTAATCGCTAATTAACCTTTTAAAGCCTAGCGTTTACTGAATGTACCACTAGCCTAAACATTAAAAAATTCTACATTCTTCCCACAGAATATTTATATCTTTTGTACGCGTCTCAGGAAAAGCATCGAAGTTTTCCCTATACAACCCTCAACGACCGGCTTTTAAACCGAAGAAGCAAGTGTTTAGTGCGCGGCACGACCTGAGCCTTTGAATAAAATGGGCTACGTTTCATCCTTAAATGGCTAATTTCCTTTTCCCAACATGTCCTTGAATTAATTTGTCTCCTTACCATTGTGGTAATGTTATTAAATTAATGTAAAACAGGATAATGCGAAACCATAACGAATTTCTTTGTTTCTCACGTTTTGAGTCTGAAGAGTTGAGTTTTCGCTATGTCTTTATATCGGTGTGAAGCTACGGACGTTTCATCAAAACACCGTACATATATACTAAAAGTAAATCGCACGTAATAGTATTTAATAGCTCACCTTTAACGCCACAGTTTTATTTGTATGTTAGTTAATAACCCTTGTAAAATAGGTTTCTTTGTTGTATTTATTTTTGTACTTTACCCCTGGTGGTCAGTCCATAAATCTGTATTTTTATCACAGAAGCAGGTCTGTCCTGTTTGTCCGTCTCCCCGCCAGCATGAACGTATTGAAATAATACTTCATTTTGATATGTGGACTTACATGTATTAATTCTGTCCAAAGTCACCCACCCAGTTTTATTAAATCCGTTTTGATTTTAAGAGTGATCCCTTCCGGTGTTCCAGCCAAAACTTTGAATGCATTTCTCATTCTCACCACGCGGTTACATTACCCGTCCGCCTTATCCTCGATGTGGTCATAATTATACTATTTGGTGAAGAGCAGAAGTTATGATGCTCCGCTTTATACACTATTTCCCAGTTTCCTGTTACTTCCTCCCTATTAGGTCCTACTATTTACCTAAGGACAACGTTCTGGAACACTATTAATCTATTTTAAAATAGTTTATTTTCAGACCGTCATGTAATTTCAGTTGTAGCTGCAATAACATTTCGGCAGATTCGACCATGCTCTTTACTTCGCTCTCCTTGTACTTTGCAGGGACCAGAGTAATTTACCCCGTTGCAAACAAATTCGCTGCTACTCTCAATCCCAGCCAGCTGGTTAGCATCACATACTCTGAGAACCAGTCACTGCCCGCACCTTTTCCTATATAACTGCGTGTTCCTGGCGTTCTTGGGCTAGGTTGTCCCGAAAGGTCGGGAACTAACTATCAATCTACGATGCTTAACATCCCAGAAGAGCGAAGATCTCATGTGCACCGTGGCGCAAGCGTGAAGTCACACATATACTTGGTTTTCTCTTCTGTTTACTTGCAGAGCCGTCTCTTTACTAACGTCTAATAGAGCTTTATATTGTCTTACAAAATTACAGTGTCAAACGCCAGAACACAACTAGTGCAGTCTTTATATACATCTTACTAATTTTTTCCACATAGGCCGATTTAATATACGGTATATAATTGTAGGAATACGATTTATTTTTCCGGGCTAGACAGTGGAGCATGGTATTTTTCGCAGCTGTGGTGGTTCAGAGGTGCTTTGTACGTTGTAAAACAAAGCAAGGACACCCAAGACGAATATTACTTGACGGCAAGTGCTTTGATGTCAGTACTGGACTGTAGCATGTAGAGGGGAGGGGAACAATCGGGCAGTGATGTTCTGTGGTCCTGTTCGAGATGCTGCGCAATTGTGCTTTGTTCGCTTGTGAATGGACCCTGCCACACAGACATTGCATCCGTCCACCCACTCACCCTCTCCCATGCTTATATTTGCCAACCCCTTACGACCAAATTTATTTGGTTCTTTTACCCAACCCTCCCCCATTTCAATATATTATTCATCTCTGTTCTCGGTTTCTACCTCCCTCTTCGTGTCTCATTCTGTTCGGGTTTGAGTTTTGATTTGCCAGACCGTGGCTTCCTTAATTTGGCAGATGTTTTGTTTGGTCGGACTTGTTGAACTCGTTGGTCCTATAGCTACATTATAGAAGTTTAAATATCTCACCTTGCCATATTGAGTTGCCGCCTTCTAGGAATGTAACAGGATCGTTTGTTCAGTGGCTGGTATTTGCGTTTCTTTGGGTTTACTTCAACAGGAGTTTAGCTGTTTATCGATAGAAACAGTCACCATCTGCTTCATATAATCGTAAGCGAGATACACTTCTTCGAAAGAAAGTGTTATCTCAAACCGTGTAGCGAATAAGGCTTTTTACTCTAAAACACGATAGAATTTTTATGCTTGCAAGTAGTTACGAAAGGTTCATTTAAAATGCGCAGTGTTAGTAGAATGTAATGTATTGCAGCTTTTGTTTGCATGAAATTTTGTTTTCATTGTGCCTTTCGTTATTAAGGTGGAAATTTTGTGCATGATTTATTTCCCTCCTTTTCTGTTACACAAAAAGTTTAGGTTACATCTTTTATTTTGACACATCGACAGTAATAGAAGTGTACATAATAAATCGCAAGAATTATTGCGTGGTTTCATACTGGTGTTTAATATCTCGTAACACTACACAATGCCGGAACCTGCCGGAGAGACAGTAGATTACGTAGAAATTTGATCAGTCACTTGTAAAACTACACAACTCCATAACCTGCTGGACAGACAGTAGATCTCTCAGAAATTTGGTTAACAACTTATCACAGTACAAAGCCAGAACCTGCGGGAGAGACAGCAGATTTCCCCAAAATTTGGCTAAACTTTGTTAACAATACAAGACTCCAAAATCTGCCGGAGATGTAGTAGATATTTTCGAAATTTGGTTAACCACTTAAGACAATATACAGCGCCGTAACCTGCTGGAGTGTGGGTAGATTACTTCGAAAGTTGGTGAATCATTTCTACTACGTAACACTGCACAAAGCCGTGATCTGTTGGGTAAGGATTTGGTTCCTTCGCAACAAGGGTAACCACATACATCACTGCACAACTCCAAAACCCTGAAGACCAAAACCAAAATTTTAACCTCCGTGAAAAGCTCATCTCCTTAATAAGCTGTTCTCGTTGGTTAATATTGTAAGGTGGATTTGTGATGTAACTCTTAAGTTGGGGAATCGACGAAGTTACGAAGACAGAACTCATACCGGAGCTGTTCTTGAAACCTAATATTATCGTTCAGGTTCATAGAGGCTTAAGAATATACTGCGTTAACATATAACAACCGTCACTTCTAAGAGAAGTTTTTCACAACTCTAAAAATTGGTGGTTATTGCCGGAGTTACGTCTACTGAAAAACAGACTAGAAGCGTTACGCAGTGCGATGCTGACAGCAAACCTTGTGTATTTCTTCAGACGAAGCTGAAGGATGATTGCATGTCGTCTTTCACAGTTCAGCTGGTCCAGAACTTGGTGGAGATAAAAGAAACGTACTTCTGTAACACGTTGCTTCGTATGTTTCGAGTGGGAAGACGGGTTTGCTGAGAGAGTAATCATGTTAAATTAAGTTCATTTTAGAGCTTGCATTCTGTGTCAACAAGCAGCAGACCTGTTAAGCTGATAAGAAATTTAAAATGAATGTTGTTTGGAACACATAGCAACTACGTTGTCAATCTCTATTAGCACTTCGCTATCCACGTAAATTGTTTGATATAAAAATACAAAATTACTGAACCATTTATTTTTGGTGGAGGAAGGGGTCTCTGTAGGCGGTCCGAAGGATGGATCCCGCGTGCGTCACGAGTTACATGTCCGCCCCCTTGCTGGGCCCGCCATCTTCCGCACATCTCAATTATCTCTGAAGTTTGACTGTGGCAGGATAACGTTTCATTACTTTACATGCGTCCTTATCATTATTATTGTTATTATTATTATAGCTGTGCTTGGCAGTGATACAGACTGTTCCACAAACAGTGAAACTTCCAGAGTCACGGGAATGTATAGGCCCAGCATAAGGGTGTCCAAATATTCGGCATTTTCGTATATTATCTTTATAAATTTTTACTTCTGCTGGTGTTTGTTCAGTGATTAATTCACGTACGTTTGTTTGCTTGTTACGTAGAGCTCATTACTTTAATCATTTAAAGCCTAGTGAATACTTTAAATACCAAGGGGTTTAACATTCAGGAAGACTGCCTTCTGCCCACACAGTGCGTATAAGTTTCTGGCGCGGATCTCAGGAAAAAAAAGTATTACTTCGCGTACAGCATTAACTGACTGGTTTTTTAAAACCCAGTTGGAGTGTCTTTACTGCGCGGTACGAGCTGAGTCTTTAACTGTCATTCAGGTCAGTTTAAAACTTTAAAGGGTAAACTGAATACGTGACTTTCTGCACTGCCATAGGAAAAATATCCAGCTAAAGCACTTCAGTCGCATAGATATAAATATTCATTTGTGTTATGTTGATTCTGTTACTTTTCAGTGCTTTATTAGTCCCAGAGGCTTCGATAGAGCTTGTCGGATAATGTTCATATTCCAGAAGACATGTCGTAGTGTTTCGCATTACATCACGTTCCTATGAAGACGTCATTTATCGACGTAAGGTTTTGGTCGCTGTTCTATATATGACTGTATTGACACAATGGTATTTGTACATCACATTTTGGTACTAATATTCGTGTGTGGTGAGAGGTACACTAAGTAGAGTAGTTTGGGATTTATTGCGTGTTGGTGGTGAGTGACTCTTGACCCAGTACGGAAATTTATACATAAAAATATTTTCCGAGTACTTGTTTTGGTGATCCTCACTTTCTGCATTGATACTTACTAAATTCCTTTTATGTTGTGGCGAAAATAACACAGATGTCAGAAATTTCTGTCCAGTTAAACATTATTTTTCCCTGTAAGTACAAATAGCCCTTCTTTCTAAGGCAACGTAACGTCAGTAACATCACCAAGAACACGCTGAGAATGTTCAAACTGTGGCCACTGAGCTCAGACGCTCTGTGTAATTCTGATTCTAATAAAGGAGCATGTCTTGTTGTAAATGGTTCAGTTGTCGATGTAAACATTTATTTCGCAGCTACGTAGAGATAATTATGGTGAGAAGTTTCAAATATGTGTAAGTAGTTATACAGTTGTGGCAACGGCGGTGCAGTTGGTTGAGGCATTGCGCTACGAACCGGAAGCTCGCGAGCTCGATTCCCGATTGGGCTATTGGCATTGCATTGTTCATGGACCTAATTCTTCCGTCCGCACTATGGCCCTGGGGTCGCCTTACCTTCTAACAGAAACGAGTACCAGTAATATTTCCTGGCGGTAAAAGCAGCCGATGCGTTAGGCTAACAACCTTACAAACTTCATGTGCCGATTGTCATGATATCTGGGAGCCTCAACCCTCCTGGAACCCTCAGGGCCTCTCCAGGGTTGTACAGGGATTGCTTTTCCTTTTAGTTACACAATCATGTTTATTCATTTGCTTTCTACAGTGTGTCCCACTCGCTACCGAACCCGGCATTTCTTTAATAATTTTACCGTGTCACAACAATTAGGCGCACTACAGACACATTCCTCTTCATTTCTCACACAACGAACGTACTCCTGTTCAAATTTCGTTGCAATATCTTCATTGGTGTTACTATTATTTAAGCAATGTCGGGTTCGGTAGCGAGTGGGACACCCTGTAGTATTATATCAGTACATAGTATTCATTCTTATACCAACAGTTTGTTAGATTATATCATTATATTTGTCACGTAGATCTGAGACCTACGCATTTAAAAAAAAATCTAGTCACCTCCCCTAAATTCTAATCGCCAGAAGGATGGCATGAATCGAGATCCATTCTGAGGACCCAAAATTCTGTGGAGCGACAGCTGCACTTTACTGTTATCAGGTGCTTACCGCTCGGTGAGTCGAATTGTTACACACAATGGTTAGTATGTAAGGGAAGAACTGCAGTGACTGCGTTGATATTATGTGAGACGCCACCCTATAAAGTTCAGTGGCCTGCACAACCAAGCAGTGGGATTTGTGCACTCCTGACGCAGATATTTTCACTGAGCATTAGTAAGTCAATAATCGATCTGTGACCCCTGTTATAATGTTCCCGTGTTTTATGCTGTTTTTCTTAAATCTACGTAGCCTTTGTTCTCTTGGTTGAAGGAAATTCAGAATTCGACTAGTTTTCTTTACTTTAGAAACAACTGGTGTAACTCTTCGTGTAATGCAGTATAACTGAATACAGTTGCCTCCGTCACGCACTCGTGTTCGTAGTACGTGTATACTGACTCGATGATTCGATGCCATTTGTTATTTATTTCTAAGTGCTGTCTTTTGGGATGTGACAAGTAGCGTGTGATAGAGTTTAGTTATACCGTTGAGCAACTTTCTTCTGGTTCGGTCAGGCACACTGACTTCACTAGCAGAATTATGTCCTGATGGATGCAACACGCTCCTCCGCAACGTCTTTAAGGGTACACAAGGGTACGCGGTGTTACATTAAAAGACGTTCTGTTCGTAGTGGACTATTGTGGGAACCTGCAATCCCCATTCAGCGCATTCATGTTGGGAGGGTGCAGCAAAGTTGTGGGTCTTAATGTTCGACAGTTACCATACGGTAATGCACTGCATACTGTACTATGCGTATAAAATGCTCCCCGATGTGCGGTATGGCGTTGCTTTCTTGGAAGGTTTCCCAACCCTCACACACTTGTTCTTCGGATGCGAGTACACGTAGTGTTCAAAGTAAGAGGAATATGGAGAAATGGTGGGGTGATTCTGACGGGAAATCCGAAGTACTCGGAGCGTCTTTGAAGACTTGATTATTTTTCAGTTTCACCTCGCAGAAAACACAGTCCATTTCCTTTCTAAAGACCAACCAGCTGATTTTGTTTAAATAAATAAATAAATGCTGCTGTGATTGGGCACCATACGGGCCGCATGAATGTATTTTGTGAATAAAATTCGGAGTCCTAATTTTGGAACTGACGGCAGCTATATTTACCTCTTTCTTGTTGCTGGAGGATATATGGATGTAAAATGGCTTTATGTTGACAATTGCCCTGCATGAATACTGCAAGGCATCAACCTTACTCGTGATGATGATTATAGCATATTTAAAATTTATACGTTTTCAATTCTGTGTTCCAGAATTCAGGTTAAAAGCTTCTTTCATGGGCATGAACATAGCGGACGGAATGTGCTAAGAAAGTATCGTTGAGTTGTGTGTGTTGATCTCGGAAAACACATCGCCGTTTCAATATCAACCCACGAATGCTGCAGGTCTCTTGCAGTGTATTAGATACTCGCACTAGTGGAATCATTTACGGTATTCCATCTGGAAGTGATAGGGCCGTTAATTCGTTACATTATTTAGGATTTACTCGCCAGTTGCAGTGACTAGCGCAAGGGGGAGAATCCGATAAGCAAAACCTAACCGTAGGCGGAAAGGGGGAGAATCTAGCGTGTGTTTTGTGCATGTAATCATTAAACGTTCCTCGCAAGAGGTAGCAGGAACACGACAGCGAAAGTTTCCAGCTGAAATACGTAATTATCATTATACAATTGTTTTACACTGACATGTGATAATTTCATTGTTAGAGGAGCGCCAGAATTACCAGATAGTGACACTGATATCTTAGATTCGAATCTGGACGCGCGTCATTTTAGGAATGAGGGGTGGGGGTCCGTATGCTGGTGTAACGCTTTTTGCGCTTAAATTGCTGTATAGCACAACACGGCTGGGAGTAATTTGACGTCTCCTAGACTAACTTTCTGGAGTAGAGTCTTCTGTGGGAAGCAGGTACAGGCTAGGCTCGTCGAGAAATTTCAACCTATATTGTTGGCGGATGCAGCTGGATTAGTCTGGTTCAGAATGACGATTATTGTGGTGATGGTGGTGGTGATGTTGTTGATGATGATAATAACAGTAATAATAATGATAATAATAAAGGAATAATATATCTATTGGACTAATAAGTGTTGGGCAACAGGAAATTGAGCTGTGTTCCTGGTGAGGAACTGACAGAAAAACCCAGCAGCTTGTCAGTTTCTATTGATCCTATATGTGGAGTTAGAAGTATGTGGTTTATATAACTACAGCTGACTTCCCTTACATATCGACAGCTAAGTTGCAATTTAATAAGAACAACTCGCGCACATACTTGCATGTTCTTGGGCTAGGAACGACTGTTTTGCGAACACCCTGTACGACTGAAAACAAAACAAATCATGTGGATGTTCTGGTCAAGAATAGCCTCGGGTTTGAGTAGACAGGACGTTAATCGTGGCGTATAAAAAGTGCTGACGCCTAGTTTAAAATGAACAGCCCCTTTTCTGCCGGCAAGATGACAACCGATTTCTCAAAATGTAAGCATTTCAGTATGAAACTTTTAATAATCCTCTTTTCAAAACCAAGTTTGATGATTATCTTAGTGGTCGTATGAATGGTTGTGGTTTTGCTGTTTTTAGTGGGCTGTATTTAAAGAGATGTTAGAAGGATGTCAAGCAATGTGCCGGAAGGTTCCATCTCGGATTTGAACTGCCACTTGCATTAATAAGGTTAAGCCAGTGTTCGTGTTACACATCCTGCTATTCCCGAGGCAATACTCTCGCCCCCCTTTTAGGTACGGGTTTCTTGCTTTTGTGCGTGAACGGAAATGAAAGAGTAACTGGTCGAAATTGTAGGCATTTATGACGAGGTACTTTCTTTGAAGCATAGATGAGGAGACGAACTTTGAATAAACATTGTAACAAATTCTATAAAACGGATTTTTAGAGACTTCTCCTTGGGAAGCTATTATTTGCTCAGCTAGCCAAGAAATATATCCCAATTTGTGGGACATATTCATTACGCTTTTCACAAAATCCCATTACTTGAAACCATACTGCGAAAATTCATTTCAGTCCACAATTTAAAATATAAATTCTTCAAGGCACGTTGCAGTGTCGTGCTGGAACCGGAATAACGTAGTTGCCATAGTGACTAGGCCACGGGTTGGAATATCAGAGTTTAGAGTCCAGGCAGGGCAAGAGATTTTTTCTTGCCCACAAACTTCAAATCGGCTCTAGGGTCCACAGAGCCTCCCAATTAATGGTTACTGGACGCTCTTCACTTGGAGTTAAGCGGCCGGAGATTGGGGCTTACCACTCATCTCCATGTATTGCCCAGGTTCAGGAGTGCAGCTAACTTCCAGTTCTCCTGTGCGCCTTCATAGCTTGCAAAGCGAGACCTTTCGCCTTTAATATCATCCTTTCATTAATGACGATGTCTCTCAAACGTTGTCTCCGCTTCTGTCTTCCTGAATAAAATAGTGTGTGCATTTTTAATCTGTCTCGTACTACCTAAGTTTTTGCCTATCCAAGTTTTGAACACTAGGAGAATATAATTAAATACACATTTACGTTATATCTGCTTGTTTTCCGGGGTTTTCAGGCACCTGTTCCTTCTTCCCTCGCAGGTCCGCTCACCCGTATGTTCCTCATGCTATTCATAAACACGCCCAATCTAGTTTTTTTTTTGGGGGGGGGGGGTAAAAGCCCATACAAAAAGAAACGCAAATTTGGTCAATACAAAGCATTTCTCTTGTGTGTAGTTAGCCTATATTTCCCCCCCCCCGTATTGTGGATAGGAACTCGTAAATACTCTTTGAAGTATTGCGAATGTTTCACCTAATATATGCGCTATATGGGATGCGTGAATGCACTTGGCGATACTTTTCCAGAAAGAAACACGTTAGAAGATTATAATTGCCTTAAGCATTTAGTCATCAATTGCCTATGTCATCCATTAGCCAGGCGCATTAGTCTTCATCTCTGTCATAATAAAAACCAATCTGTTAATTACAGTACCCATTAACCATAGTTTTTACTTAGGCATGCGTGATGGAATAATTAGCCATGCCATGTAAAATATCCGTATCACAATGACACAGCTAAATTACTTGGACCTTAATTTTGATGATATATAATATCTTTATCTTGTTATCCTTCAGGGCATCGTGGCGAACCTTTCTGGAGTTAAACTTTACATGCCAAAAATGTAAAATAAATGCCCCTAACTTGCCCATAGGATTGCTGTGCAGCGAAAGGGGGCATGGAACTATGGGCATTTTAGGTAGCATTATTTAATGAAAATATTTTAGCGCATCAAATAACCATGTGTGTAAGCCATTGCGATTCGCTTGCCAGTTTAGACACGCGCACAGTGTTTTCGCTATCCCTGCTCTGGTTAGTATGTAACATTATCATCCCTACCGCTAGACTGATGAGGCAAGTGCTCATAGTTTCACGGAGAGAAGCAACGGCTGTCGCTTGGGGTAACAATGCCGTCATTCGCCAAGGTAACATGCAAGTGTCTCACGCCAAGTGAAAAATTATAGTTAGTTGACGAAAAATATGGCTTTTCGCACATAAATGAATTGCTATTTGGAACGGGGTATACTTTAGCGTTCTCATTCACGTATTATAAACCAAACCATTTGTGATGAATGTAGCGTGTGATTGCGTTTGTAGTTTCACGTGTGATACTGAGATGGATTTAATACACTTGCTGCTGATGTAGGGTAGCGTCTAAACAAGACGTTATTCATCGTGGTGAAGGTAATACGCTACCAACTTGCTTGAGATTTTACTTGCACTTCATTATGTAGCCAATTAATCAAGTATGAGAGCGCCTCTTCCGTTGCCACGTATTTTTGTGACAGAGCACGTATGTATATATATATATATATATATATATATATATATATATATATATGGGTGCTTTTATACACAGAACTAGATATAGGGCTGTATACACACCCACACACACATATACAGAATGGCCATATTTCAGGAGCTTGTTCTGCAGGTCATTTGGAGCAAAACTGCCTAATAAATTACGTTTTCTAGCTGAATGTAATTCATCCCATTGTGTTCTCAGAAAATATTCACAACAATGTTAGTGTAATTTTAATTTTTTTTGACGTTTTGCTGACCGCGCATCTCAGTAATTAACCAACTTGATGCACAAAGTTTGTTTTACAATAAGTTTATTTCATGCCTGTACATGTTTCGAGCACGTGTGCTCATCATCAGGAGGTCAAAATTGTATTGCACGGCCTCTGATATCATCACACTGAAACAAGTGTGATTTTAGCGACTCGTTTCAGTGTGACGATACCAGAGGCTGTGTAATGCAATTTTGACCTCCTGATGATGAGCACATGTGCTCGAAACATGTAGAGGCATTAAATAAACTTATTGTAAAACAAATTTTGTGCATCAAGTTGGTTAATTACTGAGATAAATATTTTAATGTTTTGTTTGACCGTGCATCATGATATACCGGTACAATAAGAACCAAGAGGATGCACTAATTTACTCCCAATTTATTTCAATAATTAACCTCTACATCTTTGGAGCAGGCTTACTGCTCATCATCAGGATCCTGCCAACAGCCAGTCAACCTCAACGCACGATATATACCAACTGCTGTATATACAGAGTAGTACCTCCTGATGACGAGCAATAAACCTGCTCGGAACGTGTGGAGGTTTATTATTGAAATAAATTGAAAGTAAACAGTGTATGCTGTTGGTTCTTATTGTACGAATTTTAGTGTAACACACTTGTGTTTTTATTTGAAACCTTTACTTAATAATGTTTCGAGCTTGGCCGTTACAAGTTTCGCGCTAGAGAAACAAGCTGACACTGCTCTGTCTTTATCGAGTTCCTGCTTGTATGGTGTCTTGGCTAGTAGCTGTGCTGTGTTTCAGTACGTTGGGTTAGTCAAAATGCACAACACTTGCACAAATGAACGCGCCGACATGCATTACGTTTACGGTTTCTGCAGTGTCAGTTGTAGCCTGCTGCTGCGGAATACCGGCGAGGTTACCCACATCTCAGAACATTTGAAACCGTACTCGGCATTCTGAGGCAGACTGCTTCATTCCCACTAGTGAATGCAGGTGGTAAGCAAACAACGGCGTGGAGATGGTGACGTTCTGGCAGCAGTGCAGTGCGGCCCAAGCACGCGCAGAAATTTCAGGACATCTCAGACACGCGTGTAGAGGATTTTGCGCCACGATGGGTTGTTTCTCTTTCAGAGTGTACAACACCGTATACCGGGAGGTCAGGCCAACCATGTACGAGTTTGCGAAATGCTGCAAATTCTGCCTGACTTTGTTCACGGTCGCTGAAGACGGCATCACAGGCGATGTGCTGACCTGCCCATGCTCGAAACGGTCGACTTTCGTGTCATTTGGTTTCAGGCAGTGACTCATTTACAAACCCAGCATTTTATTATACAGTGGGAAATCTTAAAAAAGTGGGCTTGAACTGGAGTACAGTCGCTGTGAACATAAATTTAAATTGAAGGTGTAGTTTGTGATAGTGTTGATAAATAAGTTTGAAATAATTGGGTTTCATATAGCGCGTTCTTCTACTTACGGTAGTTTTTTTTCCACATCATCTTAGTGCGCATAAATTTTATGTATCATTTTTGTGTATACCAAACTTTCGTCTTACGTTTTTCGATCGCAAGAATAATCTTCAGCGAGATAAATCGACCATCAACCATAAAAAATGTCTGTCCATCACAGCACGTGCTAAAGAAACACGATAAACCAAAGGTATCTGCACTAGGATGGTACCAGAATTCTTGACTGATGATACACGTTTATGTCTTATATAGTCGCGGAATATCGTTGTGTTCTTTGGATTCTTTGTCTTCGGTGGAGGTTTAGAATATGGTATTTTGGGTTATGACGTCATGTGTTTTCTTAGGTTGTTTGCGAATGTTTGGAGGAACGTGCTGCCTTCATCTTCACGTTGGCCGTGAGGATAGGCTTAAAATTACACTCCAAAACTTTTGCAACTACCTTCGATATTGGACAGTATCTTTTTAAAAGACGATATTCTACAAAGAAATATGTTTAAGAAATGTTGTCTGTTCAGATTACATTCTTCTTCTCTTCTTCTTCTTCTCCTCCTCCTCCTCCTCCTCCTCCTTCAATTGGCGCTACAACCCTTGGTGGGTTTTGGCCTGCTTTACGATTTCGTTTCACAATCCTTTATCTTTACACTTCTCTTTCCAATTTCTCACTTTCATCTTCTTTAAATCTTCTTCTACTTGTTCGAGCCATCTCAGTCTTAGTCTTCCTACTGGTCGTGATGAACATGGTTCCCATTCAGTAAGTTTTTTAACAGTTCTTATTGTGTCCATTCTGATAACATGTGCTGCCCAGCGTAATCTTTGTGATTTTATAAATCTTACGATAGTTTTTTTTTAAATTAGAATTTCTAATTCTTTATTTGTTTTTATTCTCCATGTTCCATCATTATCTTGTGTTGGTCCGAATATTTTGTTCAAATTACATTCTTTCCCAATAATGAGCCTGTGTTTGGTTACATAGTCATCTGTAGAAGGATAAGCGAGAAGCAAATGATTTTGATGTTTGACGTTTAGAAGTTTATTTTAAGAAATAGTTTATCATCATCCCGCTGGCACTGGAAATATTATGTGTTTGAACTGCAGGGAGGTGACGACTCTGCTTGTGCACTGATTATTGTTTTACACGGCCACATAACAAGGTATAGGGGACCCACAGTAATGAAATTCCACACATGATAGGATGCAAACTAAACCCCGGCAATGGTGGAGGGGAATTGAAGCAAAGTGCTAGTGGTGGCAGTGGGAGAGAGGGTTTAACGTTAATGCGTGCGTGTTAACAAAACCTGCAGGGAGGGTCGTGAAAATGAGCAAAAATACGGACAGAATACAGTGTCTGTGTCCGAAAGCTTCTACTGCAGGTTGTAAGGTTTCCAAACCACAATGGGAGGCTCTTTACGCCTTTGTGTATGTGTGTGTGTGTGTGTGTATATATATATATATATATATATATATGTATATATGTGTGTGTGTGTGTGTGTGTGTTTATTCGTTTATACACGTTTGTCTTCAGAAGCTGATTGTTTTAAAGTCGGCATGAAGGTTGTCATTTGCAGAACCTAAATATTATACTCTAGTTTCAAGTGACACTGACGAAGAAGTCGCGAGCCGGAATGGCGTCGCAACGGTTAGACTAAGGACTGGGTAACCGAGGAACCGTGGTTCCATTTCCGACAGGGTTAAGAAATTTGTCTCTTCTGCAACTCGTACATGGGTCCACCGAGCCTCCAATTCAGTGGGTAGCGGAGCCGATTTCCTTGAACCTGAACACTCACCCTTTTCCAATACAGAGGTTAAGAACGAATGAAGCTACAACTTTATTCCCGCATATACATTCATGGCTTGCACAGGTGCAAGTTGCCTTTGTAACGGAGAGGTCAGAACGGATATAACACAATGTATGGAGGGTGAAGTAGTAGTACGCTGAGACCAAATGCTTGGTCATAGAATGTTGAAGCCATGAATTAATGCCAGAGACATATTCTGAGGCATAGGAAACTACAGTGAAGCCAGAACTTTTTATGTTTTGCTGACCGTGCATCTCAGTATAATCTTAGTAATTAACAAACTTAATGCACAAAATCTTGCTTTATAATAAGTTTATTATATGCCTCTACATGTTTCGAGCATATGTGTGATGATACCAGATGTTGTATAATACAATTTTGACCTCCTGATGAGCACATAGTGCTCGAAACATGTAGAGGCATATAATAAACTCATTATAAAACAAGATTTTGTGCATTAAGTTGCTTAATTACTAAGAAGCCAGAACTGTTCACCGTTTTGTTGCATTGGCAGTGTGGCCGCAGTAGTTAGGTCCTACCTTCTTGGAACGGGCTCCTCTTTAGGAGCAGAGTTTTGCGAGATTCGGAGTTCTCGTGATGGTGGTTATGAAGATTCAAGCCTTCTGGGACTGTGCGCCTTGTCGACTGGTACTCACTGCTCTTCTTGATGATCCTGAAGATGGAGGCGTCATACTTCTTCGAAACTCAGAGATCTGTTTAGCAGTGGACACGGCGTAGCATCCGAGAAGCCGTGAATCCTTAGCTGCTAATTGCTTAGTTGGTGAAGAAATTCCCTTCGTTTTTAGGAAACTGAAATGTCAGTACCGTATAAATAGTAATGGCCAGCCCCGGTGGCCGCACGCTCTAACAACTGGGTCTGCTGCTGCTCGCTTGCTTTGATTGCGGTATCGAATCCCGCCAGGCACATGGATTCCTGTGTCTTATGAGGGTTGTGTGTTGTCAGGTAGAGGTGTCTGCGACGGGCCCATGATTCATCCAGAGGTGTCGTACCGAGTGTCGTGTGTCTGAGTGTGATCGTAAGGAATCTAAAGGGAGGAGGTCCTGGCTCACCAGGGCTGTTGAGCCTTGAAGAAAATGAGGAGTTTATAGTGCACTTTATTATGTTAACCCTTTACCTGCTAACGTGGAGAATATGGCAAACTCCGAATAATGCTAGCAAAGGGCAGATGGGATTTAACTCGGCGTTTAAAGTGTTAAAACGAATCTAGTCCGAACCCTCCCATCGCGTTTCTTGAAGATTAACTTCAGTATTATCCTGTCATCTACGCCGAGGTCTTATAAGAAGTCTTCTCGGTTCAGGTGTGCCAGTGGAAAAATTTATATTTAATTTAAAGGACTAAACGTGTGAGTATATTAGCGTTTAGCCGTTAGGAATAACACAAAGTGAAAGTAGGCATGCTTATCTGTTGAATGTTTTCTGATATTTGAAAGAGCATTGCTCTCTTTGATGGTTCCCAGGCTTCGTACGCTTGTATTTGGAACGATGCTGACAGGCGAAAATCACAATACTTGAAAAAACCTTTCCCCATGTCACTTTACCCCTCATACATCTCACATGATGTGGCCCGAGATCAAACCTGGTCAGTGACAGGCTGATCTGAGCATTTGGAAATAAACTCATTTATATAAACGCAGTCAAACCCCTATGCAGCCTCATTGTTCGTTCACCGCATTTTAATGGCAGAATATCGGCTGTAGCGGTAAATCGAAATGCTCTATAATAGGGACTTTTTTTACACACTTTCACGGTTGCAAAGTGAGGGTGGCGCTATACTGGGGGACGCTGTTTAGGAGTTTGTGTTTATATATACAGGGTGATTCATGACTTGTGGACATTACTGCAGGAGCAGATTTCCTGGGTCTTTATGATCAAAAAAGTTAATATCAATATGGCTCCTGGTCCCGATGATTACGGAGTTATGGGAACTTCGTAAGTGCCGTAAACGTCTTCCTTTGCATCGAGCATCGCAAGTCACGCAACGCAACGCTGTTGTTTGTGTGGTGCAGTGCTCGGAACTGTTCGAGTACTGCACCACACAGACAATACGTCATCTATACTCTGGATTGTATCTCACCATATGACTACTGTATACTTCACTCCATAA
>Ga0123354_10007104_pt1 | contig 16759 bp, 9 predicted proteins | sample TergutLab28metaG_2_FD_97872 | JGI IMG/M metagenome (GOLD analysis project Ga0123354, IMG submission 97872) | Labiotermes labralis P4 segment gut microbial communities from Petit-Saut dam, French Guiana - Lab288 P4 | ecosystem: Host-associated > Arthropoda: Insects > Digestive system > Gut ...
AAGATTCTGCACCGAATGATAGCAAGCATTTCCTGACCTCAGTCTACTCTTTATTTCTTCCCGAATAGAATTTTGGATTGTTAAAGTTGTTCCCAAATATTTAAACTCTTCCACCCTCTCGAATTTGGTATATGATCATTAATTCTTCATTTTCTTTCACATGATTTCGTTTCCAAAAAAACTCTTTCTACATGTCACCTTATAAGAGTACTAACGTTTCTTTTAATGAAGCGACTATTTCGAAAGGACAATTTGTATCTTTTCTCCCGTCCGTACCATACCTCATCCTCCGATTTAAAATCAAAAACACTCAGAAGATTTCGATTATGGTTTGAACAATCTGCGAAAATCGTCCAATTGGATAATATTGAACTATATGGACCGTTATGCACTTACACTTTAGAATCACCTACTTAACAGTTTTAGTGTAACTGGGTTGACGTTACTGCTGTTTGCCGTTGTGGCACTCTCTCTCTCTCTCTCTCTCTCTCTCTCTCAGTGTAACATGTGAAACTCATGTACGAGAATTCTAACAGATTCCTCAAATTTCTGCGAATGACGGAGCGAAACGAAACCTCTAAATGTTTGGCTAAACAATATTTCTCTGGATACGTTGCGTAATTGTCATGGTTTAAATGTAATTAAACTTCCTTGGAAATGAAACAGGCTCACGTACGAATTATGAAAACGTCACGTATGGCTTGAGTCAAAAGATTGGTAACAGCCCAAACTACTATAAATTTGGGGCTCAAAAAGATTCGAACCCGATTTTTTGTCTAAACATAAAATTCAAATTGCTTGGTTTCGCCTAAAGAATAAAATAAATGTAAAAACTAAACAGAAAAATAGGACTTTGTAATTAAGGGTGTAGACCAAAGTAGGAAGAAAACACGTCTGCTTTGTTGAAATTCCTAAGCTTCCGACTTTTTGAAAGCTTAATCTCAAAACTTTTCTATTTCGTCTACACGTAGTTTAGGACGTCCTGCAGTGAATCGAAATGTTCGTCTGTATTACCAAAGAGTTTTTTTTTGTTTGATCACGTGACCCGAGTGTCACGAGTCGGAGGGCCTATATCTAAATACTGTAATATATTCAACGTTTATTTAAGTGGTAATTCAAAATTCATCATCACTGCAGTCTGCCAAGGACAGTAGCTGGATTCCCAGATATGTTTCCTAAGTAGGAAAGTAAAATGCAGCTTTGGCAATAAACCCAATTTCAGTAAATACGGCCTTATTATTACTTTGATATTAATGCTTCGCTTGTCTTTAAAAGAGATTATCAGAATTATGTGGAATGTTTTATAATTAAACAAAGAGCAGTAAGCGATGAATTCTGTTTATCACATAGCTGATATCGGCACATGACTTCAGCTCTGTAACACAGAAAGCAGTTTGCTTTATCGGCGAGATAATTACGTGATACAAGTCTTGATTTTCCGCCAAAGAATACTTTTCTCTAAATATCTGAGAAGGTCAAAAATTGGCGTTTTGGGTTCTTAATGTATAGATGACGAAAAAATTAGCGACCGTGATTCAAAATGTGAGAATCCAGCGAGGATGAGAGTAGCCGTTAGAGTCGTGTTTCCATGCGCGATCTCACTCTGAATTCTGATTTAATCTCCAGAGAAGGAACATGTAAATGTCGTCTGCCACCCAGCAATGTGTGTGTATTCTGAGTTTAGAATTGAACATATCTGCAATGTTTAACTTCAAAGATGGAGCACTGTTTAACTTTCAGTTGACTTTGATAATCAACAAGGGCATTAAACACCACCGTACAAATGAAGAACTTAGTGCAATAAGCAGGAGTAAAGTATAACTGAAGAATAATAACCATCTATATGCCACTTATTATTTTATTGTACTTGTTATAGGTTCAACATGTTTCGGTCATTACTTTGCCCATCATTAGGACCTCGCGACTATAATGTTGATTACCACATTGGTCGTTTCGTTCTTGGTTTGCTGTATGTTGGAGGTAAAGTGCGGTTAGGCTGAAGTAGTGTCCAGACACTAATCCAGCCCAACTGCACCTCACCTCCAACCTACAGCAAACCAAGAACGAAACGACCAATGTGGTAATCAACATTATAGTCGCGAGCTCCTGATGATGGGCATAGTAGTGCTCGAAACATTTTGAGCCTATAAGATGTACAGTAAAATAATAAGTAGCATCTAGTTGGTTATTATTCTTCGGTTATCACAACGATGCACGGTCCAACACATATCAAATTCAACGTGTAAAGTGCTCTACTTTCATAGATTAAGCTGTGATTTTAAAGATGTTACTGTCTTTTTTGCAACTGTTTATAAAAGACAAAATGCTGTTTATGGTGATCAGTTTCAACAGCGTTGCTGTGATAATGAATAAACCACGTGGTTCTGCAACCAAAGGGTGACTACTTATTTGTTTGGCTCAGTACTATCAGCGGCAAAGGATTTCGACAGTCAACGTCAGTTTTATACCCGAATATTCACTAAGATGAAGCTCGCGATATCGAATGTAAGCGGACTGCTTCATAGCCAGTTACCATCAAACAGCAGTATTTTCAGCACTCTGTGGGCTACATTTATGTCTGCCATAATCTTCTTTCAGCTTTCATCTTCAAACATCTTTACAAATTTAATAACTTTATGCATAAGGACCTACATACGCTAGGTCGAGGACTGTCATCCATGGATATCACCAACGAGAGGTAGTGATAAAGATGTCAAGACTTGACAAAGAACTTCTGCGGCCACCTACAGAAGATTCTAGGAGACAGAACGTACGTATGTCTGGCTTTCTCTCGTTGTGTAATATCCCGGAACAGTGGCTTTTGGATCGTCATTCGGTCCGTGTCTGTGGGATGAGTGAATGGAACAGACGACACTGATGCCTCACTTTACAAATCCGGACTGAAATAAAAAAAAAACAACAACACAACTTTAAAATTGAATTGAAAAAAATAAATTACTTCTCAAACTCAGTGCTTTCCATTTTAGCTCTAAAGCTTTTGTCTCCGTAATATCTGCATTACTTCGTGACTTGGCGCCTTCAACTCTATTAATAAAAATAATTTAAAGAAGGATAGACAACGTCTTGGACGTGTGCAAGAGAAAAAAGGAAAGAAAGCAAAAGAGGAATAGATAAAAATAAGTATAAGGTGTCTCTAAATGTACGCGAATAAACAAGGATATCCGTCTTGCTGGAAGCGCAGAGTCCTCCATCAATAAACGTACACATACCCCCTACGAAGACAGCTCTTTCAAATGAATGTTTCTTGTCATTCCTGTATGCGAAAGGCGGTGCTAACATTCTGTAATTAAAAGGGGAATGTAATGTTATTCATAAAGGATTATTAATGATAACACTTTCAGCGCAAACTTCCATAGCGGCTGTACGAAGCTTGTTGTTGGTACACGTCACCGAGACGACCCACATTCTGATCTCTTTAGTTCGAAGCTGTGCACGATTAGATACAGGGGTGCCGATAAGTCCTTAGACCGACCAGGAAGGAAACAAGATAATATTTTTGTCACAATGGCATGAATTTCTTTCTGTGTCTTGCCTTGCAGGAAAAGAAACTTGATGACAGTCGATTTTGTTGAAATCGCTCGCGTCCCTGACATGCTTCCGAGATTGTTTCCTTCCTGGTCAGGTTAAGGACTTATCAGCACCCCGGTACATAATGACAGGGGAAAGAACGAAGATTTAGAGTAGTGTTGAAGGTCACGTGGCTTGTAAATTTTATTAGTAGGTAACTAAGGACTTCCTGCTATGTAAACAAATTATTGTTAATGTAATCGAAAGTGTAATTTTTGCAGTGACACGTTGCTAGAAGTATTGGCGATTTTCGTAATAAGGGATTATTTATGAGCGTACTAAGTTACAAATCCTTGTGTAATGTTATCATGAGAGTTTAGTATTTCATGATTTGGACGAAAGAAACTCTATTCTTACGCCCTAAACTTCCTTTCACTTGGAGAAACTGTAGAGAATTACGTCATTTGATAGGAGTTTGAACCGGATAAATCCCGCATATAATTCTGGACCCTCCCTTAACGCCAACCTGAAGGAAAAAAATGAACTTGAAAATATAGACATAGGCTGTAGAATGGTATTAAAACAGACATGAAAAAAGGAGGTGGGTTAAGAAGAAAAATTTAATATCTGAAGAGCAGTAAATCGGCAAATATGGCCAAAAGAGTCTGAAAACCAGTAACCGGTGTAACAAGAAAAATCATTGAAAATATTGTAGAAAACGGGGTGTATATTTGCTGACAGGATTTGCATACTCAGATTGGGGCCAAAGGGCCGGCTATTGTGGGCTCCGCGAAAGGTGAAATGGTCTTGATTAAATGATCTTCCCAACAAACAGTTTGCTCGGTAGCACAAAAGGTATTCAAATTATTGCAATAGCGGTGCACTCATAAAATAATCGAAAATTTTTAAGGGATATGCTTCCAGTTGCGTCAAGTTCTGGTCCTTATATATATTCCTTAATACTTCAAACGTCCTTTATGCGGGACACCCTTTAATGTCGATCTTCCTGGTGACTGTATTTTCTTTCCAAGAACCGGTCTCGCCTTATTTTACGTAATAGTTCGTCCCACCACTGGAGCCGCAGACATGTCCATATAATTGAATTAAATACCAAGTAATGCTTTGTGGGATTCTTCTCAGGCTTTCCTGGAACTTGGTGGAATATAATAATAAAAGCAGTCCCGTTACAGGCCTGGACAGGCCCAGAGTGTTCCAGGAAGTTAAGGTTCCCAGATTTCGTGACAACGGCACAGAAAGGTGGTAGGTTGTCAGCCTTACGCACCGGCCGCCTTTAACCCCCAGGAAATGCTCCTGGTACTCATTTCTGTTAGAGGCTGAGTCGACCCCAGGGCCAGAGTGCGATCGGAGGGATTATATGTCAATGAAAAATCCACTGACACCAGCTGGAATCGAGCCAGTGACCTCCCGATTTGTAGCAGAGCACCTTAACCACTGTGCTACCGCAGTCCCCGGAATATAATAATGAAACAGAGAATTTAGTTCCTAAGACACACATGCCTTGTGCATACATGCTGAAATATAGCTGTCCCTTGCCCTGACAACCCATAACAGCTATGTACTTACAGTACAAAGAGAAAAAAAATCAGAATTTATGAATATTTTTCTTAATTAACGACATTCACTTAAGCTACTTGTGGCCGTCAGCCGAAATACGTATTAATTATTTATACCCATTTTCTAAATACAATTTAGCTTAATGTGGTCTGCATATGAATTAAAGGGTTTTTATTCTGACTAGAAGATTGATGCATCTTCATATGATGTGTAAGGCAGGTAATAGTATCCCTTGTTGGGAATTTTCAATTCTTGATCTCTAAAAATATTCACGTTTCGACTGTCCCAAAGAGAAATCATGAACACGACATATCTAGTCTGTGCTTAAAGAGCAGCGTCATCTAGAATACAATAAATAAAAAAAATAAAAATTTCTGTAATAAAACTTTGTTACAACATACTTTAAAACTTAAATTACTTGACATGATAAGAGATATCACCTTTTGTGACAAATATCAGTTACCACTTCCAGTAGGATCGTTTAATCCTCTTAATGCAGCCCACTCATTATACCGCCCACACGCTCAGTGGACAAGCCGCGGTAATTAATAACTGATAGATGTCATATAAAGTAAGGACCCTCCAAAATATAAAATAGTTACTTATTAGAGTAGACACTTCGTCTTCCTACACACGTCAAAAATTACGGGTGAAAATACTCTATTTAATTAAAACACTATATACCACGTATTCTATGCGCGCGTACGTTAGGTTATGTTAGTTTTTATCTAGTTTTTACGACACAAAAGAATATTTTGATTTAATCCATAACGTGTTACACTGTAGATAATGAATTGTATATAATTACTACGAGATACGGTAGCAGAATTTTTCAGACTTTGCGTCGTATCGACTGGTAAATATTTTTAAATATTTTCGTAATATCATAATTACTTCTTTTTCAAAATAACAGACAAAATTTTCGCTGATTATATGTGATTTTAGGCTTCCGACGCGAAGTAGATGAGAACTGCGTTCTTCTGGGATGTTGATGCAGGGAGTAGTAGTAATTCATTAGTGATTCATTATCGAAGTTTCGGGCCAGAATATCGGTTCCATTTTCAAGGGTCAAGGGAATTACCAATACTCGCTCCGTAAGAACCCAGAAGACGGCATTTCTCTTTTCTTTTATTGTTTCAACCTGAAGATGGATGCAAAAATATCCTACAGAACGCTGGTTGCTAGTTATTATTTGACGTGCTGTAACATTTCAGAAGACTGCAAAATATGGAAACATTGCTGTGAGAACTTCAAATTTCTCATTATGTACGATGTAACTGAATTCCAAGAATATAGATTATTTTAGCAGTTATTTCATGACTAGCTTAGGAACTACCAGCTTCTGTAGAGGAGCTCTGTTCTACAGGGTCAGACGCGGATGTTATACTTCACAGGGATCTGACGATGATATATGGCTCACTGACATAAACTTCCTCTCCCGTACTCTGCCCATACCGACGTTTCGAATGTACAGTCTGCTTCAGAAAAGTCCTGTTTCATTAGGAAATTAGACAATGGACAAATTTCTAGAAAAATTACGCCAGTGCGCATGTTACAGTATTAAAGATAGCGATATGATAAAAGCGGCACCCAGCGTTCATATCTTACCTTCTTATTTCTGAGAACAATGTAGACGGGAACTTGTTATGGTCATGAAACTCCAACTTTACAAATTTATAGCTTTGGGAATTGTTGTCATTTCATCCTAGTTTCTAGAACTTCGAAGCTCGAGAGGGTTGTGTATACTAGCCATTACTGTACCTAACTTTTACCTGCTACCAAACAATTCTTTTCTCCTTTACAAGGCACACCAAATTGCTTTCAAGAGATTCTCCTACTTTCTTTTCGTTCTGTTTGTCCTTATATTTCTTTTTGGCTTTGTTTTTACGGTATCTTTCATCCCCTCTCTCGCCCTTATCACGAAAGGGAGTTAGCTCGCCAACTAATTTCCGAGAACAGCCGCTCTGAAACCAGTGCTTCCTGGATCGCCCAGATGTTCTTGCCTGTCCAATAACGAATCGTTCCGCCACACACACAATTGACCTTTATTCCCACTAGGAAGAGGTTGTTAAGGCAGCCATACTGAGTGATAAAAAATACGAAAAACTCTAGATCGAAATTTATGTTTGGCGATGACAGAACAACACGTAATGACAAGACCGAAATTCAGAAACTGAAGCCCTTTAAAGATTCTATTTTCATTGCCTCCATAATCTTTTTCTTCTTCTCCTCCTGTCTGTTCTCCAGATCATCATGATGGCTGTAGCTGCAGCAACAACAGCAGCAGCAGTGGTTGTGGTGGAAGTAGTAGTAGTAGTAGTAGTAGTAGTAGTAGTAGTAGTAGTAGTAGTATTTAATTTATATAGAATGGAGAAAATCGAACACAAAACGTGCATTTGCACATCACAGCTACATGTTTCGGAAACATCAGGGTTACCACCATCAGGCCGCACACGGAATTATTTACATAAAAGTTGTAGACGAGATCTTGTCTACAACATTTATGTAAATAATTTTCTTTTTATGATTCTGTGTAGTGCTTAAAGACGGCTAAGCTGAGGTTGCCGAAACATGTAGCTGTGATGTGCAAATATATATAGCGTATCTGATTGTCTTCGTTCTCTGTAGGAGTAGTGAAGTTAAAGTTGTCGCTGTGCAGGATTTAAAGGCTTACAGGTGAGTGAAGTTAAAACTTCACTTAAGCCTAACTACAAATCTGAGTGGATGTGAGAATCTTCATGTTCTTGCCGTTGTACACCAAGGGAAGGGTCCCCGTTATCCAACCGATAGGAGGTTGGGTGGGCCCCGGAGTCGGTATGGAGTTTTTTCGAATTTTTCGTCTTGAGAGCCAATTTAGTTCATCCAAGATCCTTGTATGTAACGAACTAATTTTTTATTATCCTTCCATCTACGTCTAGATTTCCAAAGTGCTATTTTCCTTCAAGTTTCCATCGAAAATTTTGTGGTCAATTTTTGTTTTCCGTACGGGTTACTTTTCACTAATTTCTTTCTGTGTAATATGGTGCTATTTGTTCAAGAATAGTAGTTACAAAGCTCCTCAATTAGGAACTTTTCCAGCCTCTAGTTACTAACACATTTTTTACGTACAAAGATTGTCAAACACCCTCATTCCCTGTCCTTCTATAAAAGCAAGACATTTTAAATATATACAAATGAAAGCAAAGGGACTGTTTCATATACTTTCGTTTTTAAAATTCTTAATTTACAAAAAGAATTCCATTATTCCTGAACTGTGGCCTAAGAATCATGTTCTTAATTTAATCAGCACCTAATTTGTTAGGGAACGTTATTCTTATTGGTTATACTTTTTCTTGCACATGCTGCTTCAGCTTGGCCACATTTTCAACAAAGTTTTATTGTTCATATTACTAGGAACCGTAGCTGACAAATCACATGTAAAGTGTAAACGATGCTGCTATCTGAATATACTGTAATCTACCAACAAAAGACTAATTTTCTCTGTTGATTTTGCTACCATATTTTAAAATGTTATTAGTTCTGCACGACGATCTAGCCACAGAAAGACAAACCAACTAATCCTGCCCTGCTTCCACCAATCATATTTAGACCTGTGCAGTAATTGTTGATAATCCACGTAGCTAAGATCTGAGAGTGTTCTTATACACAGGGAGTATACAAACGTGCGCGAAGTTTTGATGCTTCCAGCTAATTATTGAGCACTTACTCATTAATGAGCCAAGGAAGGCTGATGTTCAATTTCTGTTACAAGATGATACCCTGCCTCAACTGACGAGCCGTAATTGAATTTTCGCTACAGCTACACGTGCTCTGAACTCTTGAGCCGTCTCTCATTTTGGTTCTAACGCATCTTTTTAATTTTCTTTCCTAGGGTAAACGTGGTGTGTAAACAAAGCAATCATTCAAGCTACTGCGACTAGAACAAAATTTCATTAAATGAATGTGGCAGTTCCCTCTGGCTAATGCACTCACCCTTCCAGAACCAACCCCTTTCTGAACTTTCATTCCTTATTAATAAGCGATGTGACGTAATATATAACTTGACGTTGCCCTAAATCTATGGCCCTAAGAATACAATTTTATTATCTACGTATCTGTGAAACTTTTAAACTGAATCACAGCCGAGAAAGCAGATATGTTTGCATTAATAAAATGCAACCTAGCAAAGATGATAGCCTCCATTTTGTTTGTGCATAAACACGTGTCCAATTGCTTTGCATGACGTTTGTCTCCGTTAATGTGTGAGGAAAATAACTTCAAATTTACATTAAAACTTAGCCATCTCTCATTTATGTCTCTCGGATTATTTTATCTCTTTATGAGTAAAGTAACAAACAGAATAAATTCGGAAAATTCTTGCTGCTTTTCTCTCAAGTATTCCTTACCTTTCCACCACCAACCCAAACACAGGAAGTTGACATAAAGTCGTAACTTCAGCTGATGATTTATGTGGGTACAGAATTTGGTATTACGCATTAAAGGAAGAAGAAAAATGGTTTATGATTAAAAACGGGCTGCTGGAGAGGAAGTTCTAAGACAGAATTAAAAGAAGGTTGGAGAATTTCATTCAATGAGAGATTCGCAATACATGCTGTTTGCCATGTATCCTGTGAGTGAGTAAATGTCTGACAAAATGTGGGAAACATGCAATATTCATATAATATTTTAGTTTCAAAGAAATGGAGGAGAGAAACCACTCGAAAAATCATGGATTAGAAGGAAGAGAGAAATTAAAAGGTAAATCTGATATGTGGTTGACAGTGCATCGTAATTCAGTGTGTATAAGAAACCAACTAAATATCACTTTTGTGTTATCCTTTATTTCTCATTTACAAGTTGCTCAACATGTTTCGGGCAACCATGTGCCCATCTTCAGGAGCTGACGACTGCGTAGTGTTATCGCCACGTGTTGGTGTTGTGCCGTGGCTGCAGGAAGGCTGTCAGCTCCTGAAGATGGGCACATGGTTGCCCGAAACATGTTGAGCAACTTGTAAAAGAGAAATAAAGGATAACACAAAAGTGACATCCAGTTGGTTTCTTATACACACTAAATTATAAGATGTTTTAAGCCTTATGTGTTTCAAACTTGGTCTCGGAGTTGAGACAATCTTTACATGTCTGGCAAAACGGAGTATGTTTTAACCTTTCATTTAGCCTGAAGACGGGGAAAAACAAGAAGTGTTTATATACTGAACGGGAGAAAAAGACAAAGTCCATAAAGTAAATGATTCCAAATATGATTATCATAATTAATATATCGTATATTACGCAATTAACTGGCGCCCAAACACCAGTGTCAACATCTTGTAAGATGGAAGTCTAATTACCAGTACTGTGTTCGCAAGAGCACAACATGGGTTTCGGTCCGGAAAGAGATGAATCTATTCCACATCCTCGCACCCTTTCTCTTAGATTGATTTTAATATTATCACGCAATACATGTTTTGGCCTTACAAGCAGTATCTTTCCTTCAGGGTTTCCAACCCGTTCTGTCCCTTTCTCACCATCCTTACTTGTACTGCATTTCCCGCACATCTGGCACTTTTTCCTTTGATCGCCCTAACAAATTTCAAATGATAACTCTTCTAATTAATTCCATCAGCTTTCTGTTATTTTCTGCCCCACGGGTAGATATGCTCAGCATCTTAATCTAAGTAGCAGTTTGACCGCTTGTTTCTGCGACAACATCTCGATACAACTTGAGGAAGAGAAGAAACGAAAGTCAGTATTCTTGAATGACTATCAGGCATAAAAATGTGTACTAACTTCAAAGGAAAACACTAAGAAAAAGGTGCAAAAATAACCTTACGTGTTGGGTGCAAAGTGATAAAGGGAAAACTAAGAAAATCTATAAATTTCTCTATTTTTTATTCCCTTATTTATCACTAGACGCGTGTGTTTGCCTTTGTCACAATGTCGGTGCTCATTTCTATTGCATTTCAGCACAATGTTGTTAAGATAAGGAAACTGTTTCTATACGTATGAAGTAAAAGGTTACAACACGGAAGTAAAGGCAACAAGAAAGTAATTGTGTGACGTACTTGGTTCTCAGGCACAAACACTCCATTCTCTTTAAAAATAAAATACAGAGAAATATGAAACAATTTTCTTTTGGGCTTTGATACAGATAATTCAATATATTCGAGTTTTTAATTCTTCGTTGAACGTGGCTAATTGTAATGTACGTGTATTGTACACTGGGGCATATGTCTGCATGTCTGTACATTGGGGCATATGTCTGTATGTCTGTACATTGGGGCATATGTCTGTATGTCTGTACACTGGGGCATATGTCTGTATGTCTGTACATTGGGGCATATGTCTGTATGTCTGTACACTGGGGCATGTGTCTGTATGTCTGTACATTGGGGCATCTGTCTGTATGTCTGTACATTGGGGCATCTGTCTGTATGTCTGTACATTGGGGCATATGTCTGTATGTCTGTACATTGGGGCATGTGTCTGTATGTCTGTGTGTCTGTATGTTTGTGTGTTTTAAAAACTCCAAGACCGTGTCTTTACGTCGCCTGCTGTCCTTGGAGAGTATTTGTTCCTAATAAGAGAAAGATATTTTTGCAGCGAATTTAAACACACACTTCGCAGTGACGAAATACTATACCATATATTTCTTCATTGAAACACTTTTAATTTATTGTCCCAAATATTATAGAGGTGTGCAGATATGTTATGTATATATTTCTGCTATGATGAGACATTTTAGGGAAGGTATAACAATACTTATTAAATTAATAAATACTTAGATTCCCATTTCACCGAACACGAACCAAATTAAACGCTAATATACTTAAGACCTTCCATAAAAATCTGTTCACATTCTCGCCAATAGGTTTCTTAAGTGAAAAATGTTAGTGGACACGTCAGGTCTTTATATTATGTCTTCATTTCGTATAATGACTGCCCAATGATGTCAATAAAGCCATTCATTCTTTGTTCGTAGCAAAGCACGACTCCAAAACCATAATGGAGCCCTTTGTTCGAAGTGTGTAAGTGACCACTTGATCTATGTGAAGGGTGTTCCACTCATAATGGTGTAGGAACCGCGTGGACAAGCGCAACCTATCGCACAGAAAGTGGGATTGCAGCCAGAGCGAAATGTATCCCGCTCCCAAGATTCTCTCGACTTTCACACGAACAGCAGCACGTACGGCTGTATCTTCGACTAGTTCCATCTCCCATTAGTGTGTGAAATATTAAAATTCTAACATTTAGTTTGAGTTCAAGGACCCTGACTATGGTTTAATGTAAATGGACGCGACTGACGCTTTGAATATTGCCCATCGTCTTGGCCTACAAATCCCACAATATTTCGGGATTTATAAAACATGAGACAAAGGACGAGGTCCATAACATCGGTAACTTGTAATATTCATCCTTACTGAAGGTGACACGCGACTAAATACATCTGCCTCCATTTTTCTCCAACCATGGCACTTTAAAGCGCCTAACCTGGAAGATGTGACTTTTCGTCAAGGAATTTCTATTATGGCCTCGATATTTGGCCCTATTGGGCACTCCTCAGTTCCTCTTTGCCATCCTTCATATATAAACTACTCACATTCCTAATTTACTTAATTTTATCTTGAAGACAGTGGCAGCAGACTCCTTCGATACATTATTAGCAATGAACGAAAATACATTCTACAATAAATCTGACAGTTTAACACGCCTGAATTGAGAAGGTTGAAAACTCTGATTTCTCTCTTAGAAGTGATCCTAAGCAGCCTAAGAACAACGTAAAATTTAATTTGTTTTATGATGCAAGTGTTTGAATCCCAGGTCTTGCGTACGGCCGTAAGACCACAGTCCATGTAACATTTGTAAAGACGAAGAGACGGGAACTTGCAATTTGTCTGAAGGTTGAATTGTAATTAGAGGCATCCTGTTGTACTATGAGCCTTGTCTGAAGGTTTACTTGTAACTGGAGGCACCCTGTTGTATTATCGGCCATATCAAGAGCTGTTCTGTGAAGCAGTGTTTCCTCGGTCTCAGGCGAATAATGAGACCGTACCTTACAGTAAGCTACCGTATTTCCTTTCAGGTACTTACCAACTTTCTATTCACAAATGTTGTCCCATGCCATTGAAAGGCACACAACTTGTTTCTATTAAAGACACCTCCTCCTACGTCTTCCAAATCCAATTTGAACTGTTATGACTTACTCCGAATCCGAAACTAAACCTATCACTCTCTTTCTGGGCGTCACGGTACTCGTATACAAACAACTTTATATGAAAGTGTGAGAGTTTGTGCGAAAAAAACCATGTAGAGATTTTCGTCATACGTGTTGCCTCCAAGTTTATCGGCTATATTTTTTTCCCTGAATTCCGCGAGAATAACTTACACTTGTAGGTTTACGGCCCATGTAACTTCGTGTAGGATCTACCGGTTTCAGAGATTTTGTGTTTGCGGCTTCGAACATTAGGATCTCACTATCTATTACTCATTTCCACGTTGAAAGTGTGATTTAGACATACATTGTATACATTTTTTGTACTTCCTTCTGTATGTTATTACTTATGTCTATCTTAAGGAATTTTGTGGTACTACCATACGTTCTTTTCTGCACGTTTATCCATGCTATTAAAAGAGGCGTTGTGTAAGAAGCATTTAAATTTTGAGCAGTTCTTTGTTCGTTCTGTAATTGTTATTACTCTTGTGCTCCAAAAAGGCCTCTTTTAATCCCCAAGGTGCAATAAATATTTTTCCTTCTTTCCTCTTTGCTGTCTCTCTTTTTAATTCTTCCTCCTCTTGCTAGTATTCCATTCTTATATTCCTGTCTGTTTTCTTTTTCAAAGTTCCAACACTGGCAACACAGACATTACGTACGTCTGTTCTGTAGTTGCCTAGGTATACCGACAGAACTAATCACCTTCGAAGATATTGCTTGCGGGCTACAGACTGGAAGGCGCGGATTGAGAACCAGGTAGCACATGTGGCACTGATGGGTAACGGGGGTGCTTCTGCAGGATAATTGGCTGAACTTGTAGCTGCCGCATTACCATCTATTTCGTCTGAAGTCTTACGTTTGTCTCATTCCCATCGAGTCGCAAAGGTAAAATAAATTCCGACGACTTTCTTCATTAACAGCTTCCCGTTTCTTCAATGCGGTGCAACACCTAAGGCTCAAAGAGCGTCAGTAATCAATCTATAGTGTGGGCAGTCTATCACACTTCGCAAAAAGAAATATCTTAAAATAACCGTGAAGTAACGTGGTCCGATATCGTAGCTTAGAAAGGGAGGCCAGCTTGGAGCGAGAATATAAGGTAAAGAGAAATAGCCACGTAGCTCCAGAGTTGAGCTCCGTCAATCGTAAAGTGTTGTCACGTGTTATTTGGGCGGGAAAAGGACGTGGGGAACAGATCGTCTACTCGAACTATAATCAATCATTCTCACACAAACAATGAATACGGTCCCTTTCGTGGAATATCAGGCCGCTGTAAGTGACTACTTGCGCAGCAGAGCAGAAGGTGAGGTTGATCATTTTGCCTGTCGCGAGACTGGAATGCAAATACCGTCCTTGTTCGGAGGATATCTTGCTTATCATACATGGCACGGCATTTTGTCTCGGCACTATAAATGTAATTAATACAAGGAAGTCGACAAAGAAAGGGGGTAACCGTGGGACCGGAACTGAATTTCATTAGTGGGCACAGCATTACAAAACTAGGAAAGAAATGTAATTAAAATCTTTAATCCAACTGAGTGCTGTCTTCTACTAGACAAACACAATAAAACGTAACCAACTTGCCAGAGTCGTCTTCGTGAAACTCTGACGAGAATTTGTTGAAGATTTTCAAGCTGTAAACTTTCATTTATGCCTTAATTAAAGTGAATAATGTGTGGCAATTCGACGCCCAACACACACATTTTTTCCTTAAAACAAGCTGCGATTTTTTTTAAACCGCGGATGGAAGGACCAGAGCCTAGTGGAATGTGGCCGTGTTCAGCACTGAAATTCAAAGTGGCTTAATCCTTTGTTAAACACGAAAAGTACGTGATAATGTGAGACATCACGTATCAATATTGCACGTAACGTCACCAAAGGACATGGAAAAAAGCATAGGAAACGTTGAAGTTTTCAATTTTGTTCTGCAAATACAAGCTCTGCTCCAAAGCAGGTGTGGACCTAACGTTGAGGAAGCGAACGATTTTGTTGCACTTAGAACACAAACCGCATTCTTGAAGCTAGATATTTGCGGTTGTTATGTATGGATGCCAATGCATTCCATATTGAAAGGAATTGTTTCCTGCTTTATGCAGTTTTTAATAATAATTTATATGAAATATTTAAAATAAATCGCCTGTTTAAACATACAGGTTTTTTATGTGCTTCTTTACTCTTGGAGTATACAATGATTTCTTATGGGATTCATTTGATAACCCGTGACGTCACTGCTCGATCTGCCCCAGCCAGTTTAATTTTTCGGGCTACAACGTCGACAACTGGCTATCAGAACCCCATAATGACGCAAAAAGACCCCTTAATCTTCTCGTGACCGACTTCTTGGAGAAGTTACAGAAAAACAGGACACATCTCTGCTACTTCAGTTCTACCAGTAAGAGACTAACAGGCTTGGAGCAATACATCAAGTTTACTTTGGAAACCTGGGGTCCTCTCAATACTTCTGAGAGCTACAATGCATGACGTATGCCTCGTGTCTGCATGGCAGGGCACGATCCTTAAGACGCAGCAATTTTAAGTTGACTTTGCATCCTCCGTTAATGCATCTATCGATTATTCCCTTCGCCCCGACTTTGTCTTTTTCCCCTACTCTAGCTGTACAACGAACAATAACACGAGGGCCTTAGAATAACCCACGTTACAAAATTACAGCTTTAATAAGTTTTTGGTTTTATGCAATGTTGGGTTCTCTTTATTTTCTCATTTTTCTCTAGGTTAATTATTAATTACCTCCTCGTGGAGAAATTGAAGTTGCCTTAGCCGATTAACGCAAGGCATTTAACAACGCTGGCTTTTTCAAGAGTTTCACATGCTTAAGAATAGCACGAATTGAATAGCAAATTTAATAACTAGCAAAGAACATAAGTATGTGTATATAATTATTGGTTAATAAATTTCAGTGTCTAAGTAATAATTATCAAGATGTACAGAACTATAATCTTGCCTGTTGTTCTGTATGGGTGTGAAACTTGGTCACTGACATTGCGGGAGGAAAGGAAGCTGAGGGTGTTTGAGAACATGGTGTTGAGGAGAATGTTTGGACCTAGAAGGGACGAGGTAACGGGGGAATGGAGGAGACTGCATAAGGAGGAGCTAAATGATTTGTACTCCTCACCCAATATTGTGCGGGTGATAAAATCGAGAAGAATTAGATGGGCTGGGCATGTGGCGCGTATGGGGGAGGAGAGTGAGTGTATAGGGTCTTGGTGGGGAAACCGGAGGGAAAAAGACCACTTGGGAGACCTAGGCGTAGATGGGTGGGTAATATTAGGATGGATCTCCAGGAGGTGGGATGTGGGTATATGGATTGGGCTGGACCAGGATAGAGACAGGTGGCGGACGCTTGTGAGTGCAGTAATGAACCTTCGGGTTCCGTGAAATGTGGGGAATTTCTTGACTAGCTGCAAACCAGTTAGCTTCTCAAGAAGGACTCTGCACCATGGAGTAAGTAAG
>Ga0123354_10007106_pt1 | contig 16757 bp, 8 predicted proteins | sample TergutLab28metaG_2_FD_97872 | JGI IMG/M metagenome (GOLD analysis project Ga0123354, IMG submission 97872) | Labiotermes labralis P4 segment gut microbial communities from Petit-Saut dam, French Guiana - Lab288 P4 | ecosystem: Host-associated > Arthropoda: Insects > Digestive system > Gut ...
GAAGAAGACTGACTTTGAAAACCTTGACAGCTTCTGGGACTCTTTAAATCGTGTGGGGAAGATTTACAATGTTAGGCACGCCTGGACTCTAAAGAAATTAGTGAGACGCGTGAATTAGTTCACTCGGGCGACAACAATGGAAGAATAAATAAATAGAAGCCAATGGGGTTAACATATTCAAAATTCTGAATTTTGGACCTATTAGGGAGCAGCGAAATTTAACATTTGACCAATTGGGTACAGTAAGAAATTTTAAGAAACTTGCGAGTTTTGGGAAACCTAACGAAAAGGAGTGTTCTGTAACTCGGAAGTGGATACCTTTTCAAGGGCGCGTTCATATTCAGCGATCTGTAAATGTTAACGTCGGTAGTTAAAACAGACAACATCAATAGTGAAAAGTGTTAATAATATCACCGCCCGCCACTTAGATTCCTTGAGAAAAAGACATGCCTACCAATTGAATAGCCGGGTGGGTTGTATAGCCGAAAGTAACAAAGCGAAAACTCCCCTAACCCTACATGATCTAAGTTAACCCAAACTACCACAAAGCAAGCGTTCCTATTGTGGCCTAAATTGACATAACCTAAAGCAACACTACTCACCTAACATCATACCCTAACCAACCCAGCCAGAGCTAACCTAACCGAACTTAAACAAAACTAACTTGGTCTTACCCAACCAAACCCAAAAAAACACAAATCAACCTTAAAAAAATAAAAAAAAAAAAAAAAAGTAATCTAACCCAACGAAATACAACCAACACAAACTATCATAAACAAATCGAACCTAACCAAATACAAGACAATGAAATAAAACCTAACATAACGTAAACAGTGCTCCTATCAACTGCAGCATTTCCATCAACATTGCTGAGCCGTTTATGGGATATTCCCCACTGTTTCTTTCACTGCAATAAGGAATTCTATCAAAGCTTGCCATTTGTAACAACTATCACTAGTAGACTCCATTTTGAAGAGCTGCAGCAGAGGTGTCATGTGTCTAGAACCTTTGCAAATTAGTACATAGAATGAGGGAAGTTCAAATGTGTGCTACCTGAAATAACAGCTTTCTAGCTGTTATTCACTGAGAAAAAAATTGTGGGGCATTACTTTTTGGGCAACTTCCATACACAGACTGATGCTGAAAATAAACATGCCAATAAATATATTTATTGCAAAAGTTATACAAGGGTTCATTTGCAGTTTACAATGTTGTCCTTACATCCAAAATACAAACTAATATGTTGAGTAACCTAAACTTCACAAATAAACAACAGCTTTGCTAAAAACTATGTTCAAAATCAACGTGCATATTCTTCAACGAATTGGTACCCATGGCAGCAGAAGCTCACCAAACCTTTTCCTCTCTAAAACAGAAATAAATCACAAATGAATCAAAATATACATGCAGAAAGGATAGTTAACAAATTGTTTCATTTCATACAATTATAAATGAGTGAACGAACACTGTGGAACAATGTCACATAAGTTTAAGGATTATACGGATGTTCTCAATATGGCAAGATACGACAGCTGATGAGAATGGAGAACAAACTGTAAATGGCAAAAAGATAAATCACCCTGGGCTTAGCCTAATTATACCAGAATGTAACAGTCATGAAAGTCAGCATTAATGAAATATAGGTAAATGAAAAGATCTGAAGAGAGCACAGTTATTTACATTATTTCAGGAGTAAACTAGTGAATGATTCAAGGTTGTTGTTAAACTGATACACTGGCTTCTGCCGTGGTGTAAATACGGTCTTGACTCTTCTGGGATGATATGCAGCACTGACTGCTAATTAGTTACAGGAGGTCTGGACTGACCAGGTGTCCTGAAATGTCACTGACTACCAATCAACACTGCATAACATCCAAGAACAGCAAAGACCATACATATTGGGCAATTTCCATCATATCTTTTTAATGCTTTTGATATTTGGCTCTGCTTCCATTATCAGGTGGAAGTATGAAATTTTATGGTTTTCCCCACAACTCAAAGAATGACTGCAGTTATTTATTTTGTCATAGAGCATAGTTCATATTACACTGGTCAACACACAACATGTATCTGTAACCAAAATAGTTGATTCCTCTTCAATTCAATGTGCTGAGAACAAATATGGCCTTAGAATTCAATTCTTGGCTCTAGTTGTCATGATACATGAAGTGTGGCTTAAAGCATAAAATAGTTACTCAGGAAGGGATATGTATGTCAGCACTGCGCTCACAGATGATGAGTAATGAAAGAAAATGTCAGAATTTCAGTGTATCGTAAAAGGCACGAATATCTAGTTCACTTCTTTAAAATGGAAAGGGGCCTTGTTGCTTGCACTGATATTATGGCCTGATGCAAACAGTCAATATTAATCACAATCCTCTGGACGGGCGACTCTTTATAGACTCATCTAATTTGAGTCTCAAAGCAGTTCTCCTTCACAGTGGCAACACCCTACCTTCTATTCCTGTTGGTCATTCAGTGCATAATAAGGAGTCATATGAGAACATGAAGATTCTGATGGAAGCCATTAATTGCAATAAATTCAAATGGCAAATCTGTGGTGACCTAAAAGTGATTGCCTTACTACTTGGACTACAACAAGGATTCACAAAATATTGCTGCTTCATTTGTGCATGGGACAGCAGAGCTCGGTCTCTTCATTACTCAAGAAAGGATTGGCTTGCCAGAAAATCTCTGGAACCAGGAATCATGAATGTGGAAAATCAACCACTAGTGGAACCGAGTAAAATTTTGTTGTCATCCATGCATTTAAAGCTGCCTTTACTTACTCACGAGAAAAGTTCCCCAGACTAAGTAAGATAAAATTGAAAGAAGGTATTTTCATTGGTCCACAAATACGAGAACTTATCAAGGATGAATACTTCGACAAGCTCCTTCAAGGCGATGAAAAGGCGGTTTTGGACAGTTTTAAATTTGTAGTGAAAGGATTGTTGGGAAACAGAAGGGCTCAAAACTATGAGGAGCTTGTGAACAACCTTTTGCAGAGCTACCAGAAATTAGGCTGCAACATGTCACTAAAAATACACTTCCTTCACTTGCATTTGGATTTTTCTCAGAGAACTGTGGTGCAGTGAGTGACGAACACACAGAACGTTTCCCTCAATACATTTCTTCAATGGAGAAGAGATATCAAGGGAAAAGGAACTGTGCTATGCTCACCAACTACTGCTGGACTTTGGCAAGGGATGCGCCTGCCATGGAATACAAGCGACAGGCAACAACAACAACATCAAAAGATTTTGTTTGTGTTAAATAATGAACTTACATGAAAAAGACTGTGCAGATGTTCAATTTATGTTGTAAATATTATCCCTAAACAGAATAAGTCTACTAAACACTTTCTTTTCCACTGAATAGTATTTAGTTTTTTATTTAATCCACCGTTCCGTATAATATTTCAACCTATGTCGTAAAATATCATAGTGTAGCATAACTTTAAAACTAGAGCCAAGCAATTTTTTTATGTCCCTTTTCTAACTTCGAAGATGCAGACAAATAAATTAATAACATATTCATCACTTCTTCTTCTTAGTACAGCTCTACAACTCTTAGTGCAAAGTTTTGGCCTTCTCAACCACTTCCTTCCATCTATCCTGGACAAAGGTCTTCCAATTTGGCACTTTTAACCTCTGTATATCTTTAACATCATTCTCCCAGCGTATCTTTGGTCTCCCCATTGGCCTCTTTGAAATGGGTTTCCAGGCGTGTATTGCTTTGACCATTCTTGTTTCTACATATTTATCACAGATACAAAATTTTTTTTGAAATTTGTTGTCCAGTGTTATTAGCTACTGAGTCATGTAACATGTTAGACTTATAAACCAAGGTTGGGCTTTCAGTCTGTGAGTGCTGTATCCAACCTTTCCTGGTAAATAGCCTCAGCCAAGCCCGTAAGGCATGGGTGTCCAATCTTGTAATGGTAGAGGCTCATACCCATTACTGTCTGCTGGCTTGCAAGCCACATGCAAAAAATTGACAATAAGTGGTATACCTAGCTGCCTAAATTATTGTGTAATTTTATAGTGTACGCATGATTTACAAATGTGGCCTCAGGCCGCATAATACAACCTGGAGGGCTATAAATTGGAGTCCCATGCTATAAGTGAAACAGACTAAAGATATGGGCAACTTATAAACGATGATGGTAAGAAAAATACACGCACATACTTCCCCCAGTATACCGTGAGTGCCTGTCTCTCTGCCTGCCGTATTATTATTGACTACATATATATTCTTCCATACCAGCTCTCTCTGATAGCAGTAATGCCTCACTCTCTGCCTCCTGTATGGATCTTATAACTGTGTCACTATCGATCTGCTGCTGTAGTCACATGATTGCTTACCTACCACACACAGTACTGTAAATGCTCAACGTCCAAATTTCAGCCTGGGATCGTACAGTCAAGGACGAAAGAAGATATTACTTCCATTTCTGAGAATAGTAAGTTTAGGGGCTGTAAGTATCCCAGCTACACTAATGATTATTGTAGAACACTTACTGAGCCTGGCCTAGCCCTTAGGTAAATTGCCTGCTAACCCCTTTTCCTAGTAATTTTTTCTAATGAGCTAGGCGCGGGGACAGACTTTGTTATTGGAATGCAATCATTAGTGTAGTCCCTGCAGTGAACAGGGCTGTACCTGGAAGGAGTGAGTGCAGTTGATGTGTATGAGTGTACAGGGAAGAAAAGCTGCTATACTAAACATGCCTTCTGACAAGCACCAGTAGTAAAATTTGTATATTTGACTTGTATCAACTAACAAACTATATGAACTAGCATAAATCTGGGGGAGAAAGAAAAGAAGGGGGGTAGGGGGGGAACCCTGGAGCAGTTATTCAAAGATAGCAAATGTCTGTCCTTGATTTGAGAACAGCTGGATATCTCAAGAGACACATTAGTGTTCCCCTGCATCATCACTGTGAAGGAACTGTGCAAACTGCTAGATGCCTTGTTTAGTAACTAAAGCCAGGAATTCAGTATCTAAGAGGATGGTCAGAGCACCCACAGACATGTCCCTTCTTACGCACTATACTAACCAGTAGCCATCTCTCCATCACCTGTCTTATGATACTTTCATTGTAATGCCTTCAACAGTTGTACTGTGTTGTATTGCACATTCTTCATTTTCAGCATTCTGACCGTTGAACAAGAGACCATTATATTGTTTCAAAATGTGGGGCACTATCATCCAGTGACAGAGCACCACATCTCAGAATGGAGAGCTCTGCAAGCCTAAAAACACAGCTGTATGGTATTAACTATACAGACCCACTCCCCTCTGCTGCTGTAATGGTTGCTTAGTCAATTTCTTCCATGTTTGGCTACTCTCTCATCTGAAAATCTGGCCAGTTGTACAGCAGCACCTTCTGCACAAGGTTAGCCTAGCCTAAACTCACCAGGACTGTGTTAGTTAACGTGCCCAAGTCTAGCCTTGCATGACTAGAATACCTCAGCATAGCCTCACTAAGATGTGAGACATCTTGTTTATGAAATACTATAACAATGTAATCTTGAAAATATGTTGTTCATCACCTTATTAACTGCATTCCATATATATTAAGTTACTCAAATAGGGTCAGAAGATTGTCTGGATTGTGGTGTTGTATGTTCTAATACCGTTTAGTCTTCAAGGTGGATACTGATGTTTCAGATAAACATGGTGCCTCCATCTTAGAGATAACAACAGTCAGGTGAGGATGTAGGTAGCTCATACAGGCAGGATGCAAGGCACGTGGTCAATGAGATCCATGCAAGGAGAAGAGGCAGGAACTGGTCTGGGCCACAAAGTACTGTCACGATAAAGACAGCATCTTGCTCTGAACTGCAGGTGTACAACTAAAAGACCAGAGAGTGTCACAAACCAGACGACCAAACCGTGAACCACCACTGCCACCACCACCACCACCACCACCACTATGACATGAACCTGAAAACCTAACTCACAAATTTGTTATATGTCTTAATGGTTGTTGCTGGCCTGTGAGAAGGTGACAGTTGGAAACCACTGGATGAGATGTATCATACATCCAGTAAATTTTCAATCCAGTGTTCTATATAGCTACACACAGCCGAATACAAAAGTTTATATTGTTTGGTTCAAGTTCAGACTGGACATAAAAGATATTCTCTGTATTCTGCATGCGCTGTTTTGTACTTCTTGAAGAAATAACTGAAAAATAAGGCATGTCTGTGTGTTGTCCATTTTTTGTGAGTTAGGCCACCATCGTCACTTTATCCCATGTAAGATATAACTCAGTCCATTTTATATGTAACCCATACACAGCTATGTCCTCTAACCTGGTTCAGGAAAGTCTTCTGGGTGTCTTTCCAAATAGTTGCGTAACACAGCATCTCTCTCTGCTAAATAACCATTACGATACTGGTCAAGTTGATATCCAGCAATAAAACACCCTACGCTTGTTAATACGTGTGTCTGAATACCTGAAAGTCATTGAAACAACAAGAATTATATTCTATCCAGCACATCATAACTACATTAAGATGTTATCTCTCTGAATATCATAAAATAAAGTAAAAAAGCTGCAGAATGTGAAAAAGACTTCAGAGATAACATTTTATTCCTTCAGATTCTTTGCTGTACTATGAAACACAGAAAGATGGACTTCACATCATTTGATTTACTTACATGCATTTTACTACAAGTATTGTAATAGCTAATATGACTAGTATGTACTTAGCATTACCTGGCTTCTGAACTGTGCCTGAACACAGGTAATAAGGTAGAGAAGCACCCACTGAATACGGTCCCAATCACAGGATGACTGAGAATAGTTTTTTCTGTTTCGAACAGATCCATTTTCTAAAATGTTGCAATATTTTTCAACACCAGACCAGATGTGCACACATTCTACAAAATCTAGAAGCCACTTCAAAATTCTAGGCCACAGATGAGTGACGTGAAGCATGCTTCATACCGAAAAACAAATATTAGGCACCACCAAACAAAATTCAGTCCACATGGCAATCTGAAGACAGTGATTCCTGCACCCCTGTACCATACAATGGACAAAGTCCAGAAACCAAGTAGTCCTAACTGTTATGTACATTCACCACAACTCTTTAGAACTGACTACCACCATCTATTCACAAGATACAAATTTCTGTCGTTTCCGGTGTTGTACAAACATCTATGGTTATAATGGATGGCGAAGTACACAGAGTACGTGTAAGGTAATAATGGTGGTGTTCTGATGTCGTAAAAAGATATGTAGGAACAGGATCCAAGTAGTCTCACTCTTCTGGAATGTGGGGCCACATTACTGTTTAATTGGTATTAGACGTTTCGCGACAAAGTGGTCTCATCTTCAAAGGTCGAAATGTCTTAGACAACGGATATTTTGACCCTTGCAGATATGACCACTCTGTCCACGCTGCACCACTTTCCACAATAACGGAGACCTCACCTACACCGCTGCGACAGCCTAGAAGCGCGCGGGTTGTGAGAAAATTTCTTTTGTGTACCGTTTGTGTGGCTCAGCCGCTGCCGTATGTACATTACGAATATGGGCTAGTTTGGGCTTCTGCTCGAAAAAGTTAATAAAGCAAATGTACTGTACTAACATTGCGCATTCCAGTTACTTTGAAATTCTGAAAAAACTGAATATTTACCAATAACTGAAATATACATAACCAAAGCCACGTTACGTACGTAAAACAACTACATACCACTATATAACGGTCGCCTTTGAAAAGCTCGCAAAAACACTACGGTTACAAGACCAACTGCAGCTGCAGCTGCTGGATTCCACCATTTCGATAAAACTGAATCAATTCGATCCTCGTCTCGCAATAACAATTCCATATTACTCTTGCCGGCCATGACTGCAGGCACAGATCATCTAGTATAACTCATGGATCAGAGTCGGTGTAACTGGCGGCGAAGATCCCGTCAGCTTCACGGATTTAGGAACTTACATCAGCTGATTGTGTTTGAAGAATTGGCACGAGTATTGTTGAACTAAACCACGCCTTTCTGTTTCTAATGACCTAATCACAGGTTCCAGGCGTGAGACTAATGCATGTATTTGTTAAAGCCTTTTTTTCACCTATTTGACAGGTTCTGTCAAATTAAAGTGTAATCTATACCAGCTGTTACCAAACTTCCTCGATTCACGACACATGTAGTGTTTGGCAATATTTTTAACGGCGCCTCTAGGCTAAAATAAATACCAAACATTTCCGCTTATTAAGTAGTTGGGTCCAAACAACTTAGTGGCCGTTTGAAAGAATAATACACATAAATTTAAAGAAAAATATTTTTATTTCGTTTTTAAATAACTACAATTACTAAAAAGATGTGTGCGCCTGTAGGGGATTGCACAGCGTCTCCAACCTTGCAATTAGACTGGAGAGAGTTTCACATTGATTTTCGTATGGTGCTTGCTTTTTTATCACAACCACCGCCGAAAACTCACCTTCGCAAAGCTATCACGTCGCAAATGTAATTAGGGCAAGTTCAAGCACTGATAATCATCTTTTACTGACATCCACAGCTCCATTACAATCATGCAGTAAAATTTGTTACTTGGCGAATTCATGTACCCACTGAATTAAAAGTGAATTTAACCACTAAGGATGGGTACCCAGTTCTTAAAAATAAAAAACTAATACTTCAGTAGTGGTGGTGTGGCAATAAAGACAAAATTTTTCACACGTCACACAATTTAAAAAAAAAAGTAATTTATTAATATGCTACACCGAATTGATGAACAATATTACTCAAAATCAGGCAGTCAGTTCACTCACTGATTTTCTTTTACATATTTGTTTATCTTTCACTGTCTCAGTCCTCCACTCTATAATCAGTAATCTACACATCTTCCTCTCCCTATCTTTTTCCTTTCTGTTAGCAGCTGGTTGATGGCTGTCTTATTCCTACAGATGTTTTCTTCCACTATGCGAAAGTCACATGTCCATACAAACTGTCAGAATGTCACATTTTTATGACATTGAAAGATCCAGGTGTTCTGAACTGAATTCTTTGGCACACAGGGTCAGAACTCTTTAAAACCCATAAAACCATGACTATGCCTGGAAAACCTGGATTAATGGGATCCCAATGTGTGACACATTTTACATTCATGCACACCAAGAAGGTGCCAGTTCACACAACTGTCTTGCTCCACAATATGTGCCACAAAGGTGGTGAAACAAACTTGCCTGACATAGATAAGTATGCATGTGTCTGCAACATATTCTCTTACAGTCCAGAAAGGAACTTGATGCTCAAAAACTTATCCAATATTTGTAAACTGTGGTCTGAATATACACGACACTTCCTGTTGTAGTCATATTCTGCATTGGTACCTCACAAAATGTGTACAGTAACTAGCTGACAACTAGCATGATATACAGCCTGTGTATGGGTGTGTAACAGAGATGATGATGATCAATGACTAGCCATGGTTCTAAGATAATAGAATAACCCTACATTCTGTAGTAATATACAGCTAGGGGCTGCCCTTTCATTGATATAAAAAGGAAAGTATACTTACCGAAAGCAACTCTACCACCAAGCTTCTTATCTTCGTTACTTATAACACCAATATTTTATCATTGTATGCTCTATAAACAAAAAGTACTGAACTTAAGGCACTTTTCTATTGTATATATTAACAAATTTACACATAGTATGATGAATTATGAACCCTGTAAATATTATTGAGACACAGGGAAACAACAATGTTGTACTACATTCAATGCCAGAAAATAATTAGCTGGGACTTGAAATATTGTAATAGGCTGAAGGACAAAAAAAAGTGTTTATAACAATGTTACAAACAAATGTGCCTGTAAAATTCCAGTACTAACAAGTTTAAAACTTGTTCACGCTATGAATAAAAGCACATTAAACAAATTAGGAAGTGTACATAACATTCCGCCCCACCTAGGGGTTGCAAGAACTTGGCAAGGTGGTTGGGCTTGTGTGCTTCAATAATCCACCCAGCTATGCGGGCAGTAGCCGTTTACTGGTAGGGCATCACTTGCCGGGCAGGTTGGTGGGGGAAAAGCCAGACGAAGAAACAACCCATTGGCCCTCCAGGATTGCTGGGGGTTGATCGTGCAGCAAATAACCCTACATCATGAAACCTAATTATTACAAAACCCACATGGGAGGCCACAGTTTGATTTCAGGCTGTAGTGCCATAGTTTGTAAGGATATAACATTCTGGCACATTTGCTGTGTATTGTTTAATTATATCAAAAAGCATAAGAACTTGTGGAAAAAATTTACTGGTCATGAAGTGTGTTTCATTTTTCTCTAAAACCCTTGTTCCGAACTTTTTCATTCTAAGAAATATTTAGTAATTTATGTGTTGAAATGCATGAAGGAAGGATGCAGGTCTTTGGGTAAAGTGTCCAATATTGCTTTCTAACTGTAACCAAAACTGAAACATTTTAAAATTTTAGTTAAACCGGATATAAAATCTCATGGAAATCAATTCAGTGATTCTGAAGTTTCATGCATGCAAACTGTGAAAATCCAATTCTAACAGGCACTCAGCACTGACACAAAAACACTTAATAATATTTGAAGAAGGTAGAGACAGAAGGAGTGCAACATATCACTTTTTTTAATTATCAGTACTGTAATCCAGAGTATCTGGCAAAACTGATTCCTGCATTGTTCATGGTGACAAACAAGTAAATGAGTTCAACTTCCAACCTACAAACAAAAAATTAGTTTCCAAACAAAGCATATAAACATACTATTGCTTTAGTGACGTGTCTATCAGTGTTGTCTACACATGTAGGTTCTTCATCATACTGAAGAGACTTTGCTATATCCAACATTATTTCACTTAATGGTCATTTGACAAGCCCAATCCCTTAGTCATCCAATTCTGTGACAGACAGTATTACTGTGCCTGTACTTACAAGTGTAAGGGATTGTAACAGCATCAATAGGGATCAGGAAAAGAATCAGGAGTTAGTGAAATTATATGTGCTTATGTTACAAATTTCATATACATACAGTACATAAAAGTAGATACGAATGGATACATGCTTTGATTCTATCATGTAAAATGACCTATGACATTAACAAAACTGAGTTTCATATAAGAGTCAGAGACTTCTGTTAAGTTTAAAAAAATCTAATAAAATATACTCTTCTATTCAGCTGTACAAAATTAACAGGACAGCATTTTAGAGTTAAAAGTGTTGCTGCACTTCATTTCAAGCACCGAGTTCAATTATTCTTTTTATTCAATACAAAACCCTCATGTAAAAATGCTCAAAACTGGGGAGGTTTCTGGTGTGATACATACATTGTGTCAACCTTCTAAACATCATAGAAGAGTGATGCCAGTGGATAGCGGATTGTAAATGCAAGGAAGCTGCAAAAGACCTGCAAAATAATGCCAAAAGTAGAGCAAATCTGATGTTCATTCACTGTTACAAATCTAGCAGGAGTTAGCAAAACAGGAAGACAAAATCAAAACAGTATATAAGTTAAAACAAAGATGTTAATGTCACATATATTGGACTAATAAACTATGTTTTCATGTATTTTTTTATGCATCTCAGGTAAAAGTTAAAGTCCCTGTGCACACTATGAAGACGTATGGGGAGTGGAGTTACAGCTCCACTCATTCTTAACCTTGGCACTAGATGGAGGTGACTAGTCAGCTTCATGCAACACTTGCTTTTCTCTCAGGAAAGAGCCCCTGCTACCAACCGAACAGGAAGCTGGGTGGGTTCCTGGGCTGGTTTGAATGCTCTGGCAAGGAGAAAAATATCTTGCCCCTGCTGAGAATTAAACCATAATTCCTCTGCTGTCCAGCCCATAGCCTAATCACTACATTATCTATGCCAGTAAGATGAAAAACATTAATCAGCATACATACCTGGATAATAAGTAAGATGGTAGTCAGTTCTGCCTCATGTGTTGGTCCATTCCATACCAGCACAAAGTTGATAAGCGTTAGATTATTGCATTCAATGTAAGTTTCTCTATCACTGTTACTATCCTTCCTTTCTTCACAGTGAACCAAATGCAGCATTCGGAATACAGCCATACTCAGCTTCCCAAAATAATTTAAATCTGCTGTCTTGAATTTTGTTACACTGGTTTCCAACTTGTCAGTTCGAACATTGTATCTTGGCGGAAATGGAAGACTCAGTTAGTTTACATCTGTACATATAAGAAAACTGGCAGGCTCTTGTAAACATGGTACTGAAACATCTGGTTCCACAAAAAGCAAGAAATTTCTTGACTGAGTAACTACTAGCCTTTCAAGAAAGACTCTGAGTTAGTTAATTACATGGTTGGTTAGTGAAACAGAAAGTAAGACCCTCACCCCCCCAAAATAAAACCTCAACACAGTGACTTTTTATATTTCATGAAGTGCATTTGTCACTCCAAACTCATATACTTAGGAGAATATGGGACATTCCAGCACACAGCCCATATGAGTATAATACACTTGTGTAGTACATTACACTGCACGACATGATATACTTCACAAATTCCGTCTGGATGAGATCTCTTCGGATCATGTACACTGAGACAGATGTTTGTATGCATACTCCATACAGAATATAAAAGGCTTCAAGACTGTACTTTCACACAGTTTTAATATCACAACATTTTATTTGTATAATTTTATGCTTATCAACTTTATGTATTTTAGAATTGTAATATTTTAATCAGTCCAGTGAAAGCGATGTAATACATAGTTTAGCGTGATGGACTTGTATTCCTTTGTTCTAGAAGACTCCCTGAGGATGGCAACCCAGTGATAAAACATCTAGGAATTTGATACTTGTCATGAATTGTGTTTTATCAGTGCCTTTGTTGGTTGATGTACTGATTGTAATTCACACAGAATTGCAGGTGAGTATACAATAAATATTAAATTTCATCTTTATGTGATATCCCATTGTGATATTCAAATAAGACAGGAATAAGGACAGTCAATCACAACTACACTTTGAGGCAATCTTTACATATGTATTTTATAATGCTTGACGATGACTTTTATTAAAGCCAAAACATGTTCCATAATATATATTATATAACTGCACAGAGTAGTTGTGACTGAGTGTCTCTTTCCTCTCTCTAGTTAAATTTAATACCACAGTATTCTGGGCTCACATTGTAGCCAGGTACAAAAAATAAATGGGCTAATTACAGGAAAACGATGGACATGTAATTGAAAATCATTCCTAATTGGACATCTTTTAAAATTTCATCCTCACAGCAGGCCACAATTCCTGAAATCTCAGCAAAGACAAAATGTGTTTTCTGTGAGGCAGGAACTAAATTCTAATGTTCCATTTTAAAGTATTCTGATAATGGAATATGGTCATAGTCACTACTGAAATTTTTAACATCATCCAGCACCTCAGGCTAAAAACATCCACAATGTTTCAGATGCTGGAACTGTCTTAACCCACTCCACTTGAAGGCAGATCTGGCCTCTGACAAGTTGCAAGGTGAATGAGTGTCAAAATATCAGTCAAGACTACAAGTTCTTATATATTGTTACATTACATTTAAATTATATATATATATATATACATATTATATTTAAAATCTTCAAAAAATGAATCAATGAAGACTCTAAAACTTCCTGGAATAACCAATCTGGATGTCTTAAATCCATGCAAAAAACCTTGATAATTTAGAATTTACTATTCCAAATTATCATTCGAATAATAATTTAATGCTTCTTCATCACAACATTAGAGGCTTAAACCATAGAAATGATGAATTTAGTAAGTTTACATCTACTAAATCTCCACAGGTACTTTGCTATAGTGAACATCATTTAAAATCATACCAACTTGATAATGTCCTTATTCAGAGTTACAATCTACACACTAAATTTTGTATGAATACCTTTAAGAATGGGGAAGTTTGTATTTATACCAATGATTCAATTCAGTTTTCTAGTATTAATGTGCTTAATTTCTGTAAAGAAAAATATCATGAAGCTTGTCTATAAATGTACATTTGCCTTCTTATACATTCTATATTTTAGTCATCCATCCAGTAATTTCGAATATTTTAAAAATAATTTGGAATTAATGTTTCATTCGATTTATAGTAATTCTATTGATTTAATTATATGTGGAGATTTTACTACTGATTATTTGAATAACTCTTCTCAAAAACAATTACTAAATTCTCTTTTGGCTACTTACTGTCTGCATAGTATGATTCAGTTTTCTACAAGAATTCACAATAACTCTGCTTCTGCTATTGGCAATATCTTTATTAATATATTTAAGTATAAAAGCTTTACTGTTTACCAGTGGATTAATGGCATGACGGATCATGATGCTCAGATCATTGTTTTACAAAACATCACCACTCTTAAAGCTGATAATCATTTTTATTTTATGAGGAAGTTTATTACATCCTCAGTTCTAGAATTCAATATTCAGTTAACTTATGAGTCCTGTGACAATGTTTTTGCATAAGACGGTGTGAATCTAAGTTTTAACAATCTTTCAAATACTTATTTAAGATTATTTCACTCAAGCTTCCCCTACAAAAAAATGTATAATAGACTGCAAAATCAACCATGGCTTTCACAAGGAATCAAAATTTGATGTATAAACAAATGAAGGCTTTTTTTAATTTGTAGAAACAGTAATGACCCAATACATATTAACTATTACAAAAAAAAAATAATCCAGGATTCTAGCGTACCTTATAAATGTTGCTAAAACAACTCTACTATAACAAACTTCTGGTTAATTCAACTAACAAGACAAAAACTACTCGGAACATCATCAATAATAATATTAATAGGAACAGCTTGAGTAATGCTATTTCTTCAATGAAGGTAAATAGTACTGTGTCCAACTGTAACTAAATTATTGCTGTTACATTTAATAAATACTTTGCAACAGTAGCTCATGACATACTTGAGGCTAATACAAAAAATGAGAATGTAGCATTTATTAGTAAAAATCCACTAAACTACTTATTCATTGCAGTCAATCAATCATTTCCTTCCATTAACCTGAAATTTGTATCAACTAAAGAAATTGAAGATATTACTAACTCTCTGAAATCAAAAGACTCTCACAGGTATGATAAGATATTGATACAAATTTAAAAGAAATTATTCCATATATTTTATCACCATTAACTTATTTATGAAATCAGATGCTATCTTCAGGTATATTTCCTTCTAGACTTAAATTCTCAGAAATTAAACCACTTTTTAAAAAACGCGATAAGCCTAACATTTCTAATTATAGACCTATCTCTATCCTTACACCCTTTTCAAAAATTTTTGAAAAGATTATATTTACTAGACTTTTTCCACACCAAAAGTATAAACAGATCTTAACAGAAAAACAAAGGGTTTAGAATTAAATCTTCTACCAACTCATCCACTTATAAACTATTAAGTGACATACTTACATCGCTAAACAGCAAATTAATAGTGGGAGGCGTTTTTTGCGATCTTCAAAAACCTTTCAATTCTGTCAACCATATTTTGTTGTTGAAATTAAATTTTTATGGGATCACAGGTTTAGTTAATGAATTGTATGAATCTTACTTAAAAAATAGATTCCAAAGAGTAATTATAGATAACAAACCAAGGTAATATTTCTCCAAATGGGAGCCAGTTAGTGATGGTGTTCCACAAGGCTCCATACTTGGTCCATTGTTTTTGTTTTTTTACTGTATATTATTGATCTCCCAAAGTCCATTTCGGATACATCTAATCCAATCCACTTTGCTGACAACACTAGTATGACCATCATAGGGTCTGATCCCCATGAGTTTTCAAATACAGTAAATAACAGTATTATAAATATTAATAGTTGGCTTATAAGTAATTTACTGTCTTTATATATCGACAAAACTCGGTTTCTTCAGTTTCTTGTGAAAAACAGTAAACTAACGGACTTATCAATTTCCTATGAAAATAAACATATTATGAAAATGCAAAAAGTTAAATTTCTTAGTTTAAAATTAGATAATTATCTGTCATGTAATTTCTATATTGAAGAAATAATATGGAAATTAATTAACACTTGTTTCGCAATTAGATCAGTAAGGCCTTACTTGTCATATGAAGTAGTGAGGATGATTTACTTTTCTTATTTTCATTCTATTTTGTCCTATGGCATTATATTCTGGGGTAATTCATCTCCAAATAATTCTATATTAAAGATTCAAAAAAGAACAATTAAGAGTTATTGTGAATTCAAGCATTAGACCTCTTGTCGAGAATTATTTACTGAATTACAGATTTTGACCCTTCATTCCCAGTATATTTACTCCTTATTAATGTTTGTTATTAATAATAGATACCTTTTTAAATGAAATTCTGATGTTCATAATATTAGTACAAGACATAATTCTGATTTGCACTTGCCTACAGCTAATCCAACAATCTTCCAAAAAGGTGCCCTTTATTCAGGAATTAAAATGTACAATCATCTCCCACAGTCTCTCAAACAGTTATCACATGATGTTAGTTTAGATTAGTTTTTAAAAGAATTCTCTTAAAAAAGCCTTCTATTTCTTGGAGGAATATCTTAGTTATAAATCTTATGACTGACTTAGATTCTTACTAAGGTGTAACTTCTTAATCTTCTACCCAGTATTAAGCAGTAAGTTTAACCTTTAGGTGACGGGATTTAAATTGGCTACAGTCAACCTTCGCGTACGACATTATTTTCGCTTGGCATTTAAATTTTTGTACATGGTTTACAAAAAACTTTATTATTTCAGGAACCAAA
>Ga0123354_10007107_pt1 | contig 16756 bp, 9 predicted proteins | sample TergutLab28metaG_2_FD_97872 | JGI IMG/M metagenome (GOLD analysis project Ga0123354, IMG submission 97872) | Labiotermes labralis P4 segment gut microbial communities from Petit-Saut dam, French Guiana - Lab288 P4 | ecosystem: Host-associated > Arthropoda: Insects > Digestive system > Gut ...
CAGGGAACAATTATCGGAGTGGTGAAAGATTTTAATTCCAGAAATTTGCACGAAAATATAGGACCTCTGCTTTTCCGGTATACGGACGAAATCAGACTAATGTATGTTCGTCTGTCTCCGGGAACAGTGCAAAGAACCGTCACCGAAATTGAAAAAATCGTCAACAAATATAATCCCGAAACGGCTTTTGTCTATACGTTTCTTGACGAGCGTATCGAGCGCATGTACCGCTCCGATATCCGAACCGGTAAACTGTTCAGTATCTTTGCCGTTATTGCCATTATCGTGTCATGTCTTGGATTGTTTGGTCTTGTCACCTTCACTGCCGAATCAAAAACCAAAGAGATCGGAATACGCAAAGTGCTTGGCGCCAACGTTGCGCAAATAGTGAAACTACTCCTGAAAGAATTTCTCATTCTGGTGGGCGTCGCCATGCTCGTCGCTTTTCCATCAGCGTATTACTGGTTGGACGGCATGTTGCAGGATTACGCCTACCGTATCAATATCAGTTGGTGGATATTTGCACTGGCGGGATTCATCACTATTCTGATGACCTTATTAACTGTAAGTTGGCAGGCAATAAAGGCGGCGACGCGGAATCCGGTGGAGGCGATAAAGGGTGAATAGGAGAATTTATTGACGACGTAATTTAATCGTCATATCTCCAATATACAAAGCCAATCCTGCCCAGATGAGCGAAAAAGATATTGCATGAGTTACAGAAAACATTTCGTGGAAGAGGTATATTCCGATAAAAAGTTTTATCGAAGGAGCGATGTATTGGAAGAAACCTACTGAATATAAGGGTATTTTGACGGCTGCCATGCCAAACCAATAAAGCGGCAGCGCGGTGATAATTCCTGTGAGAACGAGCAAAACAAGCTCCGGAAATGGCAGCGTTGTAAACGATGCATCCTCATTGAGCGGCAATTGTATTGCCGCTCCGGAAACCCCAAAGACAAGATATCCCAAAGCAATGGGAACAACAAGGGTCGTTTCGACTGCCAACGCACTCAACGAATCATAATTCATTTTCTTTTTCATCAGTCCGTAAATTCCGAAGGTCAATGCCAGACCGATCGCAATCCATGGAAAATGTCCGTAATTGACCGTAAGGTAGGCTACTCCGACCATTGCAAGCAAAAACGCCGCAAGTTGAGTTTTATTCAATTTTTCACCGAGAAATACCATACCCAACACAATGCTAACCAAAGGATTGATAAAATATCCCAACGCGGCTTCAACAATTTGTCCCGAATTGACCGCGTAGATATATATTCCCCAATTTATCGAAACAAGCACCCCGGTAACCGTCAAACTTATAAGCGACTTCGGATTGGAAAAATATTTCCGCAGATATGCTCTCTTCAACAGCAAACACACTGTCAATGTGAATACCGACGACCATAATATCCTGTGTGCCAGAATATCCACAGATGAAACCATTTCCAATTGTTTCCAGTAGAGCGGCAACACTCCCCAACTGAGATATGCCAGAACGGCGTAGACAATTCCTTGCGTATATCGCTTAACACCCATTATTCCTATTACCTCTGTGGTCTCTCAATTCTTTGAGACCGTTCCTGCCTTTCCGCTCTCTGCAGCCATTGTACATCTGGTTTGCGGAAACGGTAATCATTGACGTACCGATTGGGGCGCATGTTGTCCATGTTGGCAGCCTGAGCATCATAATACGCCCGTTGCTCTTCGGTCAGCAGACTCCTTATTTTTTGCCGGCAGGCTGCCTGTGTTTTCATTTCCTGCGCCTGAACTGCTGCTATTTCGTCGATCACCTTGTTGATCTCTTCCATATCCGGCTTATCAGCGGTTTGCAATACTTCTAATTTGGCACGTTTCTCGTTCAATAGATTACGTGTTTGTGTACGTTCTTTCAACTGTTCTTTACGAATGTTCCTGATTTCTTCGTGTTGTTTGTCGTTCAGGTTCCTTGCCGGAAGGACAGAATTTTCGGGACGTATCACACGTCGCACTACCTGTGGATTTTGGCCTGAGTAAGACTGTGCATTCTGCAGTTGAGCGTTTACCGTCAGAGTGGTTACTGTTGCTATGGCGATGGCCATAAAAAAATTTGTCTTCATGATTCAAAAAAATTAAGTTTACTAATACAAATTATTCCGTGTACACTGGTTTTGTATGTATGACACTTCAAAAACAGACAGGTTTAACGTCACGGAATAATTTAACAATTTTTGAGATACAAGCCTTCGGAAAAACCTAATATCCCATATTGCGAAGACAATACCGGTGTTAGCCCAATATCGAGAGAAATATCAACTGCTTTTTTCAGTTCGCGAATGAGCGTATATTTCATTAATGATTTTGGAATACTTTTCTGTAAGTTGATGACGCTTGAGCTTGAGAGTCGGGGAAAGTTCGCCTGTTTGAGGGCTCCATTCGTCGGGCACTAACCTGAAACGTTTCACCTGCTCGGCTGCGCTCAATTGTTTGTTCGCCTGACTTACTTCCTGCTGAAATAATTCGTTTACTTCGGGGAGTTGTATGAGTTCGTGGTTATCCGAAAATTTAATTTCCCGCTCATAACACCATTTGTGCAACTGGGTGAAATTCGGGGAAACCAGAGCGCTGGCAAATTTTTCGTTTTCACCAATGACAATGGCCTGATCAATGAACAGGATTTCCTTCAATTTGTTTTCGACCATTTGGGGCGGTACATATTTCCCATTCGAAAGTTTGAATATTTCTTTCTTACGGTCGGTGACCGTCAAAAAATTATTTTCGTCGAAGGTGCCAATATCGCCTGTATGGAAAAAACCATCGCTATCAATCACTTCAGACGTCAATTTCGGATTTTTGAAATAACCCAGCATAATATTCGGCCCTTTACACAATATTTCGCCATCTTCGGCCAGCTTTACCTCTAATCCTTCGAGTACCGGACCGACGGTTCCCGGTTTTGGTCTGCCACGGCGCAAATCGCTCACGGCAATCACAGGCGCAGTTTCCGTAAGACCGTAGCCTTCGAGCAGGTCTATTCCTACAGCGTTGAACAGGTTGGCCAACCGCGTTTGAAGTGGAGCACCTCCCGAAACTATGATACGCACCTGACCGCCAAGTACGGCAGTCCATTTGGAGTAAACCAACCGACGGGCCAACATCAGCCGCATCCGATAAATAATGTTGTTTTTATGACGCGGATTGAATTTAACAGCGATATCAATGGCGTCATTAAAGATGGCTCTTGTGATACCTTTCAGTTCCCTGCCTTTTCCGATAATACCGATATATATCCGTTCAAGTAGCCGCGGAACCGTATTAAAAATGTGTGGCTGCACCTCCTTGATATTATCCATGATGGCTCCCATATTTTCGGCATAATACACGGAAAAACCCTTGTACTGAAAGTGGTAATTCATCATACGCTCATAAATATGGCTGATAGGAAGGAAACTCAATGCACGGATGCCACCGTAGGTGAGATAGTTGCGTTCGGCGGTGGCTTTGAAATTGCTCACAAAATTGTTGTGCGACAACATTGTACCCTTAGGCGTTCCGGTAGTACCAGAAGTATAAATCATGGTAACCATATCATCAGGCGTAATGGTGTCTTTGATTTGCTGCACCTGCGTTAAAAATTCATTCAGGCGATCGTGTCCCAGTTGGGCGATCTCTTTCCAGTTATTGGCGCCTGCGATGTTATTGAAGGTATAGACGTGTTCTATGGACGGACTGTTTTCAAACAGCGGCCGCAATTTTTCGAGCAACAATTTGTCAGAAACCACCAACATTCGAGGAGCGGCATGATTCAATATGAATTGATATTCATCTAAACTGATGGTCGGGTATATCGGCACTGACACCACGCCGATCTGAGCCATTCCCATCTCTAAAAAATTCCATTCGGGACGGTTGTTCGAAATCATCGCAATCTTATCGTTTGGCTTGTATCCTAATGACAACAATCCACAACTGATTTCGTTGGCGTAATTTACATATTCGTCGCCGCTGTATTTTATCCATTTACCGGCAATCTTACCTGCCAAAGCATCGTCCAGCCGGTACTGCGTCCGGTACTGATCCAGTATATCAAACGTTCGTGTAACCATGGTTAAAGTGAGTTTTAAAAATTATGGACGACAAATGTACATGTTTTTTTTAATTAAATGTTATTTTTTTGTATCATTGGTTAAAAAAGTATGGAATGCGGGGATTTATTACAGACTCATGCGACAATTTAACATGCACCCCTAATGACTGAAAAATCATTTTCCGAAAAAATAATTACCCATCACCAAATCGTCCATTTCAGTATTCATAAAGCAATGATAAGCATCTTCGGGAGTGCATGCGATTGGTTCGTCGCGAACATTGAAACTGGTGTTGACCAACACGCCGCATCCCGTGAGGTCTTTAAATGCTTGAAGTAAAGCATGAAATTTTGGATTGATCCGGGAAGAAACAGACTGTACCCGCGCTGAAAAATCGACATGCGTGATGGCCTGAAGAGATGAGCGCGGGGTGTATAACTTGTCAGAACAGGGCAATTCGTGGTAAATGACAGGCAAAGGCAACCTGTATTTTTCTGCGACGGGCGCTGTCAACAGCATGTAAGGCGATGAAACGTCCAATTCGAAATAGGTTGAAACATCTTTTTCCAAAACAGCAGGTGCAAACGGACGGAAACTCTCGCGGAACTTGATTTTCATATTCAACCTTTTCTGCATGTCTTTATTCCTGGGGTCAGCAATTATAGAGCGATTACCTAATGCCCGCGGGCCAAATTCCATTCTTCCCTGAAACCATCCTATGATGTGTCCTTGGTTCAACAAATGGGCTACATGCCTGAATAATTCATCATCGGGAAAAAAGATGGCCTCGGCGTTTTTCCTGCGTATCAGGTCCTCAATATCCCTATCCGAAAATTCCGGTCCGAGATAAGCGCCATTCATGGAATCTGCTTCTGCGGGTTTACGTTCCATGCTATGGAAGATATGCCATGCCGACAAAGCCGCGCCTATAGCTCCTCCTGCATCTCCTGCGGCGGGCTGAATCCAGATGCGGTCGAAGTATCCGGATGTTTGTATTTTTGCGTTGGCTACGCAGTTGAGCGCTACGCCGCCGGCCATCGTCAGGTTTGGCGAACCGGTAATCTGTCGTGCAGTGGCAGCCAAACGAAGCATAATTTTTTCGGTGACCTGTTGCGCTGCAAATGCCAAATCAATATATTCGGGAGTAATAGCGCTTTCCGGCGCCCGTTTCGGCAGCCCAAACAACCGTTGCCATCGTTTATTACGGGTCATTTCCAAACCGGAAGCATAGCTAAAATAATTCATGTTCAGCAGAATGGAACCATCGTCGCGTATATCTACCAACTCTTTGGTAATCTTTTGAATATAAGACATCGTCCTCTCAGACCCCGGCGATGCGTAGGGCGCTAACCCCATCAGTTTATATTCGCCTTCGTTGACCTGAAAGCCGCAGTAGTATGTTAACGCTGAATAAAGCAATCCTATGGAATGAGGAAAATGTAATTCGCGGAGAGGAGTGATGGTTTTTCCTTTACCGTGACAGATCGTTGCAGTCGCCCATTCGCCCACACCATCTACAGTCAGTATAGCCGCCTCTTCAAATGGCGAGGGATAAAAAGCGGATGCGGCATGTGAAAGATGATGTTCCGGAAATAACACCTGACAGTTGATGTTGTGCTGTAAAAGCGTTTTTTGCAGGTTCGATTTGAGAAACAGTTTGTCTTTCATCCAAACAGGCATCGCTTTTGCAAAACTCAGAAAACCTTTGGGAGCGAACGCATGGTAAGTTTCGAGCAGTCGCTCAAACTTGATAAATGGTTTTTCGTAAAATACAACATGGTGAATATCCTTCCCTTGCAGTCCGGCCTCTTGTAACACATACCCAATGGCATTTGCAGGATATGAGGCATCATGTTTTATTCGTGTAAAACGTTCCTCCTGTGCGGCTGCAACGATTTGTCCGTCAACTAACAGCGCGGCAGCGCTGTCGTGATAAAAAGCGGATATGCCAAGTATCGTTTTCACTGGGGTCAGAAAATGGAATAGATGAATGGCGCCAGCGCGGTACCCTGAGTCAACACAATCAGTAGCGAGAAGAGCAACAAGATGAGAATGAGCGGTATCAGCCAATATTTCTTTCGTTCACGCAGAAATTGCCAAAATTCTTTCAGAAAATCCATGATATCAATTGATCTTTGTAAGTGAAACTGTAATATCTATGGAATAATCAGGCGCCTTAATTTTTGTAAAAGGCGGTTGAGCGTCTATGGTTTTCACATTAACAATCGTTCCGTCTGCCGGATTTAACCACTGAATCTGATATCTTCCGGAAGGAATGTTGAGATGCAACGTTTTAGCAATACCGGCAATATATACTGCAAATTGGTTTTTTCGATTGGAAATGGCATAAGCATAAGCTCCAGGACATAATACAACAACATCCCTGTCCGGTAAAAAACTTACAAAATCGAACGACTCGAAGAATTTCCGAAGAATGAATAATTGTTTTCTCAATAGGGGACTTCCACCTCCGGGCGCACTCTGACATAATGTCCCGTCTTCATATCCGACAGCAAAAGAATAATCAAGATTATTAAACAACCCGCCTCCCGACATTATAAACACCCATGCCTGTTGACGATATGTATCATCATCGCTGCCTGCAAATCCCGATTCGTCAAAACCTATCACTTTATTCCAACCATAATTAAATGTAACAGCTTCAGCCCACGCATAATGAAAATTTATTATGGATATGGCAGGGTCTATATCTTCAACAGGATACACATAATTACAATAGTTTTGAGCTATCAGGTGCGTCTTATTTAAAGTTTTTTCAGTATCTGTAATCAGTTTGGATATATGAGATTGCCATTTCAGTGAAGCGTCCGAAGGGATATCGACGCGTAACTCCCAATTGTCAGGGATTATTTTTTGCCAGGCATTCGGTTTATTTTTCATCACAGTCTGATCTGACCAAGGTTCGTTTTGAATTTCGTAAATAACATTATCATAACTGTTTAACTCAGTAACCATCTTTTTGACAAATTTCTCCTGATATTTCAGTAAATTGCCGTTTTCCAAAGTATGAACCTTTTTAAAATCGGAAAGCGCAATGTTGTTGACATTGTTTTGGGGATGGACAGGACAATTACTCCATGTCCTATCACTGTATATCGAAGTAAACAATGTAACCTCAACAATGATATCCCTTTTTTGCGCTTCCTCTACAAATAATTTGAAACGGCTGAAATAAATTTCATCCCATTGATCCAAATCGAATTTGTTACCTCCGTTCGCATTTCCCGTTACCTCCGAACGTTTCCATGGAGACACGACTGTCCCACGGGCAGGCGCCAAAGTATTGTTGGAAATACCAAAATCACCTTCGATTTCCCAATACATGCTGCCAGTAAATAACCGGGTATAATTCATACCCTCATTCTGTAATGTATTGAGATACCTGATATAATCGAACGCCGGATTTAGTACGGCGCCATAATGCTCGCCCGAACTAACGATAATTACAGGTTTACCCTTATACTCCAAATAATGGGGATTGAGAGGATGCAAACTTATCGGTTGCGCCGAAATGATGTAACCATTCAGACACATAATCCATACACAAACTATTCTTAGCGGATTTTCAATTTTTAACTTCATATAGAGATTTTTTATATAATGATTATTTTTAATACTGTTTTTCCATATCTTTTCGCGTATAGTGAAGTTTCTTTACTTCAAATACGCTTCGTTTGTCTTTATGAAAACGTTTCAATTGCAGCGCCTCTTTTCCGGTAAGGCGACGAATAATTCCAACCGGGGTGATGATGATGAAAAAAATCAGGAACAGGATAGCTTTGGACGTCGTTTGCTCCAATAATTTTGCCAAACGAAACCAAAACCATGCAAAAGGGGTGTACAAAACCGGAAAGAGCATGGCCGCCGCAAGCGTTACTATGGCATACATATACCAATCGTTTCTCTTCCAAAGAGTAATCACCAACAACACTAATGTGACCAACATTCCAAATTCGATATTTTTTGCTTTTTGAGTTTTCATATCATTGATTTATTATGATTGATCCGGTTGTCATGCTGTCATTGGTCATCATACTTAGCCGCAATATTTCGAATACCCGATTGCAGGTATAAACCGGTTATCTGTTTGCGTAATTCATTATTTTCAGGGTCAGCATCGAGGGCTTTCTTAACCTCAATGATTTGCAGGGTAATATTTCTCAACTGACGAAAATCCTGTCTCTGAGTAGCGTGTTTTAATACAATATCTATATAAGTCAGCGCCTTAGCAGGATGGTCAAGTTTCAATAAAGTGACGGTAAGGTTGGCGGCAACATCAACAGACCGTGACAATTCATATTCTTTCAGTAAATAGAAATATGCTTTTTCGTTTTCCTCCATGTTTAGACACAGTTTTGCAGTCTGGCCAAGAAATAGAACATTGTGCGGTAATTCGAGACACATGCCTTCAAGTATCCGAAGCGCATGAGAATAATTGTTTTCACGCAAATATCCTTCGTACAACTGTTTCATGGCTTCAGTCCATGTCATCTTCTTTTCGTTATACGCTGCGGCTATCCTGTTTTCCATCGTATTGGGCAGCACCATTGAAATATCCTCGTTGAATGGCCATAGCGATTTCAATATCCTGACCGACAAATCGCCATAAATGGTGTCGAAAGGAGTGAGCGGATAATCGTTACGGTTTAGCACAGGGCATATCTCTGTGTCGTTGACCGGAAGAATTTCTTTCAAACTGAGGTAAAAAGCGTCAGCCATCAACCCGTATCCTTCAAGATTGGGATGAACATGTTCCAGTATCAATTCCCGACCAATGATTCCATCCGGCGAAGATGCCTCGAAAACGCTTTGAACATCTACTATTCTTACATTTGAAAAGTTTGAAGCATATCCGCGGATTTTTTCGTTCATGGCTTCCGGAGCTCTGAAACGTAAATCGTCATACTCTTTTGCAAGGAAAAAATGCTTCCGCGCATTTTCAACATCTCCACATAGTAGAGCCTCTTCGCCTGCATGAAATTCTGCATGAGCATTTCTGTCATTCCCCAGTGGTTTCTGTCCTCCAAGACTGCTTACCAGAGTCCCGATAAAAACGGGAATCTGCTTCTCCTGAAAAATCCGGAGCATGAACTGCATATTTTGATCAAACTGCTTTATTCCATCAAAAAACAAGTCCGATTGATCATAAACTTCCTTTCCTGCGGCCATCCGCTGCATCAAAGTCAGATTGGGGTCGGTTAATTGCTGGTTTGGTCTGCTCAAAGAGGCTGCCACACCTGCTAACCACTGTACCAATTTCAAGTTTTTCGCTATTAGCATGGTACGTATGATGGCCGGGGTGCCGCCCAGACGGCTGGTTGAGGCTACGCCTGACGCCCCGTAGTATTCGTTGTGGCCGGCATACACTAATATGCCATCGGGTTGATGGTCAATCACCTGTCGGACAAAATCAGCCAGCGTATATGAATTGATGGCCGTGAGTGAAAGATTGACCATTTCGACAGTGGCATCCGGATAATCGAACTGCAAGCGGTATTTCATCATTCGCGGGAAGGATCCGTTGTGTCCGTATGGATATCCGATGGCTGAAGATGCGCCCAATACGAAAAATCGCAACGATTCACGTTTCTTCTGCCTGTAAAATACATCTCGGTTACCCATGGTGGCGTTTTCTTCGATAGTGAAGTATTTTTTCGAAATATCGCGGTTCATCACCAGTAATCTTTTGTTGTCCTCGACGGGGATAAACAACCGTGTGTCGTAGCCATAGCCGAACAAACGCAACAAGCCCTCCATCATTACTAAAATGATGACAGGCAATAAAATTGCCAACACTTTGAACCAGTACAGCCGCCGTTTATTTACCTTTTTATTATGTTCGCTCACTCTCCCTGATATGTTTAAACCGCAAAAATAGTGATTATTTTTTTACATACTAAAGGTTGAGCGTTTAATGGGTGCGTTTAACCGAGTTGAGGGCTGTGTCGTTCAAATTACCTTTGACAGTAACAAAGTAAGATAACTTGATACAAACTGTACCTGTCGATCCAATCCCAATAAAAAAGAGGCTGTTATACACCTACGACAGCCCCTTTTTCTTTGTAATCCCTTATAGTTTATTTTTCCAAAATTTTAAATTCTACACGTCTGTTTATTGCACGACCTTCGTCTGTACGATTGTCGGCAATCGGCTGTGTAAATCCATATCCTGCATATTTCAGTCTTGTTGCCGATATTCCTTGTGCTACAAGGTAATCAACTACCGCTTTTGCACGATTTTCGGACAATCTTTGATTTACCGCCGCTGAACCGACATTGTCGGTATGTCCTGATATTTCTATTACTAAAGTTGGATATTCATTCATCAGTTTAAGTACATTGTTAAGTTCGGGATATGAACTTTGCTGTAGCGTTGCCCTGTTAAAATCAAAGAATATGTTGTTCAGGACAACTCTTGTGCCTGCCTCTATTTTATGCAACATGATGTCTTTTGTTATCTCCTGACGACCGATTGCATCGGGGATGTTGAAATTTTCGGAATGGAACAGATAATCAGGCGCTGTAACCATCATTCCGTAATTTTTCCCTGATGGGAGGATGAGTCTGTAATTTCCTGTTTCCGGGTCTGACATGACTACCTGCACTACTTCCTGCGTATCATTATCGATAATTTCTATTTTAGCACCTATCGGAATTTTGGAAGCGTCGTCGAGTATTTTACCGGTCACTATTGCGACATGAACCGGTTCGGGTTCGGGTTCGGGTTCGGGTTCGGGTTTATGTAGCATGACATCTTTTGGTACCTCCTGATAATTGATTACATCAGGGACGTCGAAATTTTCGGAATGAACCAGATAGTCGGGCGCTGTAACTATCATTCCGTAATTTTTCCCTGATGGGAGGATTACTTTATATTCACCAGTCAGCGAATCTGACATTGCCACCTGCACTATTTCCTGCGTATCATTATCGATAATTTCTATTTTAGCACCTATCGGAATTTCATTGGAAGCGTCGTCAAGTATTTTGCCGGTCACTGTCGCCATGTGAACCGGTTCAGGTTCCGGTTCAGGAATAATTTCATCAATCGGTTCTTCTTTTTGCTTGCAATTTTTACCGAATGTCAGCCTCAACTTAATTCCTATGGCAATCGGCGTTATTTTGTCGGTAAACGTTTGCGGGGGCGCTGTGATGTCTTGTTGCGGCATATATTGCGTATATTGCGATTGAACGATGCTGTTTGCCGTAAATTCACGCGGATTAGCGTTGTTGTATTCAACAATGGGTAGTAGTATTTGCGTCTTTACAATGTTATTCAAGCCATAATCCATATACACGCCTGTATAGAGCGACCAGTTTTCGTGCAGTCTCCATTTAACGCCTGCTTCAACCGAAAGGAAAAATGCCGTTTTGAAATCCAAATCGCCTTTGGTTTTTCTGTCTGGAAATTCTCCGAAGCCCCTAAATCTCTGTGTGTTGTACAGAGCATTTTCATATTCATAGTAACCAGCATTGCTGAAAGAAGCCGTATTGTCGTACTTCCCGCGTAACGGAATACCTGCTTTTCCGCCTACAGCGGCAAAAAATTGGTGATTACTCTCAGCTATGGGAGTTTGGAATTGCAGCATTAATGGAATCTGCAGCATCATGGCGCGTTGTTTTTCCTTGTAATCGGTTATCGTGCTGCGAAATTCAAAATCAATTCCCTGATAATCTGTAACCATATAGCGATTTTCCAAATTGTTCATATTGAACCGGGTGTTGTAGAACCCAAGTTCTGCGCCTGTTCCTAGTCCCCATTTCGGCGAGAAGAAATAGTGATAGCCCAAGCCAAAATGTCCGCCCAGACGTAACTTTTTGTCGCCGAAAGTTGGCTTGTAGTTCAATCCGGATAATCCTCCGCCGCCCCACACCGATAATTCGTGGTCATGCTGGGCAAATAGCCCCCCTGATACCAACAGGGAGATTATCGCAATTACTGTAATTTTTATGAATGGTCGTTTCATTGTATTTTTCTTTTTATATTATCTCATTATTCTTAATTAATGGGGCGACCGCAAGGATACGCCCCTGCATTTCTATTCTACTACCACCTTCAATTCCTTCGTCAAACCGTCTCTTCCTTTCAACACAAAGACATAAAATCCTGAGGCGTAACGCACATTCACAGGTGTAAGTCGCCCTTGCACCGTCAGGTAATCAATGCGATTTCCGAGGAGGTTGTATACCTCAATCACTGCGCCTCTCAGCAATTCCTCTTCAACATCGGCTTCGATGTACAGGGTTTGTCCGGGGGCAACAGGGTTCGGAAGGGCTTTCACCGTCAAACTTTTCAGCGTAATTCTGCTGGGGCAGGTGCGCAGTATGTTTTTATCGGCAGTTTTTCCTTCCGCCACAAATAGATGAGTGGTACTCAGCGTTTCGCCTTCATCGCCTGCCGACCACCATTGATTCCTGCTGAACGGTTGAAGCTCATCATTGCGGAACCAGCGGTACTCTACAAACGTGAAGCCTGGGGCGGGGTTGTTTTCAGGATTATTAATTACCGATAGCGTGTTGTTCCATTGCATGACTACCAAATCCCAAAACGGAACTAATTTGTTTATTTTGAGCGTGTATGTTTGTTCCCTGCCGCTTTCCGCTATTACTAAAATGGTAATGGGGTTGTTGCCGTATATGGGCAAATTAACCACGCGGGATGTACACTCTACGCCGTCGATAAAGACCCTTGCATTCTCTCCTTTAGGGGTAACGGTAACTTCTACCGATTCATCGCCGCATGGAGCAAACGCAATATAACTGAATCCGTCCTCGCCGTCGGGATCGGGTTCGACCGTTATTTTGTCGGGATTGTCGGGATCATCCGGATCAACGCCAATTTCAATACCCGTGTTGTCGTTGACAAACTCTACCGTTACCCTTGCCGACTCCGAAAGAGCGTCAATCACGAACTCGTTTGTCTTGTTGTCGGATACCGGCGCTCCGTTATACGTCCATTCCTTTACGCAGTATCCTTCGGGAGGATGAGCCGTAAACACAATATTTGTGCCATGCACCACCGCCGATAATAATGTGCGAGATTTATATGTGACGCCGTCAAATGTTGCATCGAGCGCGTCGTCACCGCCGATGACGCCGACAACTCTGAATGTTACCTGATAGTATTTTTGCCTGAAGTTTGCCATCAAGCTAATATTTTCAATGGCAGTGAACGTATATTCTGCTTCGGTCGAAAATTGCGCAGTGCCCGCACGCGACGTCCAGTTGACAAACTCCCATCCTTCTTTGGGGGTTGCTTTAATGGTTACGGCAGTGCCATGAAGAATATCTTCCAATGACGTGCTATAAAGACTACCGTCTGCGCTGCCTAAAGCGGTTCCGCCATCTTCCGGATTGGCTAACAGGGTAATGCTGTAGGTTTTCAAATCAAAGTGTGCCGTCAGGGAAACGTCTTCGTCGGGCATTGCGAAACGATGAACGGTTTCGGGTTTAGTTTCGATTCTTTGACCTTGACTATCCGTCCATTTTTCAAATTCGTAGCCGGTCTCGGCAGTCGCCGTTACGATTACATCATCATTCTCCTGATATGGTCCCACACCTGTTGCTGTTCCTGTTCCCGAAGGATCTATTGCGATGTTTACAAACAACCAGTCGTCGGAATCATCCGGCTTAAAGTAAGCGGTTAAATCGCGGTCTTTAGTAACGGTAAACGTAGAGGTTTTTTCTCCAATTTTGTCTCCGTCTGCATCAACCCATTTCATAAACAGATCGGGAGACTTTTCAGTTGCCTCAATCGTTATTGAGGTTCCGTGTTCAACATCGGTTATTTTACCGTAATTAACATCTCCCATTGTGCCGACTAATGCGGTGCCGTAAAGGACATCATTGGACTTTACCGTTACCGTGTAGGTTTTACGCTCAAAGTTGGCAACCAATGTTCTATTGCGTAATGCTATAAAGCTGTAATTTGCATCCGCGCTAACATCAATACCGTCTTCTGTCCATTTGACAAATTTATAGCCTGCGCCGGGAGCCGCCGATATGGTTACTCTTTCGCCATGTTTGGCTTTGCGGCTGCCTTCGGCAGTTCCGCCCGTTCCCGCCGTCGCTGTAATATCGTATTCGTTAAACGCAAAGTTTGCTTTCAAAACAACGTCTTCCGTAATTGTGAAATGATGCTCTGTCAGGGTTTCTATTTCGTTATTATCCCGACCATCCGTCCAGTTTACAAAATAGTAGCCTTCATTTGGGGTTATTACCTTTACGGTTACCTCGTCGCCGCCTGAATAATATCCGCCGCCTGTTACCTGTCCTGCTCCCGAAGGATTTACGACGATGCTTGCAAGCAACATTGCGGCGGCGCCATCCGACGTAAAGTTGGCGGTCAGTTCAATGTCGTCCGTAACGACAAACGTATAATCTTCTTCCCTTGACACTATCTTACCGCTTGCATCTGTCCAGTTGACAAATTTATGACCTGTTTTGACAACCGCCTCAACGGTTATTTCCGTTCCGCAATCAAAAACCCCTTCGGCGCTTCCGGTCAGGCCAACCGTTAAGTCGCCTCCCGTTTTTATTTCGCCCCATTCAGTATTATTGACCTTGGCTTTCACCGTATAGGTTAAAGGCTCGAATTTGGCAACCAAAGTTTTATTGCTTGTTGCCGTAAACACGTAATTTTCCTCATCGGCAACGTCAATCCACTCTACAAATTCGTAGCCTTTGTTGGCGATTGCCGTTACGGTTACGTCTGCGCCGTGGAGATAACGTCCGCCGCCGGTAACCGTACCGCCGCCGGAGGGTTCTGCATATACGGAAATCGTGTATATATTCAACGCAAACGAAACCACTAAATCATGATCGTCGGTTATATTTCTAAAGGCGTATGAGCCGCCGTTGGCAGGCACGGAAACGGGTAAGCCGTCAACCGTTACCGCTTCGACATGGTAAACGGTAGCATCAGCCGGTTCCGGATTGATGTCAAACGTCAGTTCAGAGCCATGAGTTACCGAAAAGAAGCTTCCTTCCGGTTGAATAATTCCTCTGCCACTGCTGATAGACGCTGTGATGGTGTGGATATTGGTCACAAAGTTGGCCACCAAAACAATATCTTTAGTAGCGGTGAAATCATCGACCGCTTTGTCGGAAAATTTTTCACTGCTAACGCCCACCGTCCATCCGATAAACTTCCAACTGCCATCTTTGGGGGTTGCCGTTATTTCTACTTTTTCGCCGTGCCTATAAGTTCCGCCGCCGGTAACTGTGCCGCCCGCCGTCGGTTTTGCCGAAACGGAAATATTGTACGTTTGAAGTCTGAAGTTTGCCATCAAGGTAATATCTTCGATGGCGGTGAACTGATATTCTGCATCAGTTGAAAATTGCACGCCGTCCTTTGTCCAGTTGACAAATTCGTATCCTGTGGCGGGATTTGCCGTTAAGGTTACAGACGTGCCATGAGGAATATTTGAGCCGCCGCCTGAAACAGTTCCACCAGCCGACGGATTAGGCTCTCCTTTAATGTTGTATGTTTTAACCTTAAAGTTTGCCGTCCAATCAAGGTTGCGGTCAATTGTGAAATGATAAATTGCTGTTGTGACAATTCCAGTACCTCCCGTCCAATTTATAAATTCGTAGCCGGTATGGGCAGTCGCCGCTATGGTTACAGTTTCGCCATCCATATAATATCCTGCGCCGGTTGCTGTTCCTGCTCCCACTCCTGCTGGATCTATTTCGATGGTTACCCGCCAGTTGTATACAGCCAGCCTAAAGTTGGCGGTTAGTTCAATGTCTTCCGTAACGGTAATATTATATGTTGCTGATGTTGAAACTTCCATACCGTCTGCATTTGTCCAGTTGACAAACACATTTGTACCGATGGGAGTTGCCGTTACGGGCGCATTGTCGTTATACTGATATGTTCCGTTGCCTGTTGCCGTACCGTAAGCAGGATTATTGACCTTTACCGTCACCCTGTAATCTTTTTTCGCAAAGTGGGCAACCAATGTTCTACTGTCTGATACTGTAAAACTGTAATTTGTATCATGGCTAACTACGGTATTACCGTCTTCTGTCCATGTCCAGTTATCAAATCTATAGCCTGCGTCGGGGGTTGCCACAACGGTTGCGGTTTCGCCATACGGATAATCTTTTGTATTACTGCCGTCAACATTAGCGCTGCCTCCTGTGGTCGCATCTACTGTTATCGTATAGGGTTTTGGCGTAAAATGGGCAACCACAACAATATCTTTTTGTACATTAGGAATATCATGAGGAGTTGATGAACCGTTATCTACGCCTTCTATTATCCATTTTTCAAAAGTGTAGTTCGGATTTGTTTCAGTTGCCGTAACGGTAACCGTTTGGCCCCGCGTATAAACTCCGCTGCCGGTTGTTGTTCCTGCTCCGGCGGGGTCTACTACTACGGTTACAAAAATCGAATTTGCGTCATCCGGTTTAAAGTTGGCTATTAATTTCGTGGTTTTCTTCACGGCAAACGTATATTCTTCAGACGTTGAAACTACCGCGCCGTTCTCTTCTACCCAGTTTACAAATACAAACCCCGTATTGGCAGTTGCCGTAACCCTTCGTACCGTACCGTAAGGAACATTTTCTGCGCTGCCAAATGCCTCGCCGCAACCAACAGGATAGACCTCTACCTCTATATCGTAGGTTTTCTTCGTAAATTTGGCAACCCATCCCGCATCTTC